>Ga0209062_1000662_pt1 | contig 89515 bp, 85 predicted proteins | sample Coa_R2_2_FD_187158 | JGI IMG/M metagenome (GOLD analysis project Ga0209062, IMG submission 187158) | Surface soil microbial communities from Centralia Pennsylvania, which are recovering from an underground coalmine fire - Coalmine... | ecosystem: Environmental > Terrestrial > Soil > Unclassified...
AAGCGCATTCGTTCGTCCATAACAGAACTTTCCTTCCATGGCATCCACCTCATCCGCCCCCTTGGCAGGCGAAAAAGTGTAACCTATGTCTCCGGAACGTTCTGTTACCTATGTCTCGGAACGGTCATAGCACTTACAGCCAATTTGGGATAGCCCACCGATTTTCTCTGAATCGTTCGGTGCTTCGCCGACATTCACGGGCCTCACCCGCGCGTCGAACTCGTCACGCAGGTGCTGATACATTCCCCACCCAATGCCGACGGAATCGACATTGATCAGCTCGAGCCGATCCTTGTACGGCTTCAACGCATTCAGAACAAACCCGCGCGTGTCGGGCTGATTAGAAGCGGCATAGTGGATCACGTTCGGACCATGCCGGACGTAAACAACGGTCTCGTCTTCGCCCGGGCCCGCGACGTCGACGCCGGCCGCAAGCGAGACTGTCTCTGGTACTTCGAATTCCCGCAGGACGGCTTGCTCAACCCATGTGAGCGAGAAGAGCGAATCCGGAGACTGCGCCGGGAAGTCGCCCAGCACGCGGCTATCCCACTCGGGATGGCCCGGACCCCATTCGTAAAACTTTTCTAAAACCCACTTCTTGGTAGTCAGGTACCAGCGCGGGTTGTCTGCCAATTGCTCCTTGCTGAGCTTCAGCAGGTCGCGGCCGTTGGGATTCCCGTGAAGGATCTCGCGGCCAGTTCGAGGATCCACATAGCGCAGGTACACCCCTGCGAGATTCGGCGTATCGAACGCCGAAATCGTGAATCTTGTCCAGCTCTTAGCGTCATCGCCGAAGGCGTCGTAGAACGGCCCGCCAGCGATCACCGGGTTGCCGAGTGCCAGTACTCGGACAAAACCGCCGGCGCGGATACCTTCGATCGCAGCCCAGATCTCCTGCATCACGCCAGGCGCTTCATCAATCACGATGAGCAAACGCCGGCGGGGAAGTCCCTGAAACCGGACGCCCTGGTTGGTCGATAATCCCATGGCATAATTGTTCGGACCGAGCCGGATCTCGGTCGTGCCCGGAGCCGGGAACTTTAACTTCGAAGTTCCTAGGGCACTTTTTATTTCGCCCCAGATGACGCGCTCAACCTGTGTCCAGGTCGGCGCCGTCGTAATCGCAACGGCGTTTGGATCGGTCGCGATCCACCACAGAACCGCTTCGGCCGCGGTGAACGTCTTCGATGAAGCGTGGCAGGCTTTGACTGCCGTTTTCTCGTTATCGAGAACGCTCCGAAGAATCTTTCTCGGGATCGACCACGTATCATGGCCGAGTATGTATTTCGCAAACCCATCTGGGCTGACGATCTTCGCCGCTTCGGCGCGATCAATATCTCCGACCGGGAGCCCCATTCATCAGGCCGCAACGGCCATCGTATTTGTCAGCCTACTTCGCGCCTCCACATTCTTCCGCGAACAATGACGGCGTGATTCTCGCGTTGTCCTACATCGAGCACCGCATTTGACGCATCCTCTGGGAATCGCATCACGTCTGATCTTTTTCTCTCGCGTAGGTTCAACTACCTCGCGCATCTTTTGGATCGACGCCTTAATGATCTGGCTGACCCGGGATTGATTTATGTGTTCTCTCTTCGAAATCTGAAGCATTGTGCGATCCCGGAAGAAGTACGCGGTGACAATGCGCTTCTGTCTCCGATCCAAGTAGCGAAGCAAGCGCTGGACGTCTGAGGCTACCGTCGGATCGCACGCAGCGGCTGGAATCTGGAAACCTTCACGATGATCGGCGACAGGCGCATCCAGCTCCAAATGCGTCGGAGCTTCCGCAAGTCCGGCTTTAACATCACGTCGGTGATCACGGCTTAGCGGATCCTCGCCACGAAGAAAGTCTTTAACAGCGCCGCGAACCAACCGATCGGCATGTTCTTAGCGCCACGCCACAGCTAGCATCGAATCGGTTCGCGGCGCGAATGGCCCCGACCCAGGCTGACTGGCGAAGATCCTCGATGAGCCGCGAAGGAATGCACGGCGCGTAACGAGCGACATAATAGTTGACTGTGGACTCAAGACAAAAAACGCCCGGTAGCGGTTGCGGCTCCAGCTCGCTCACAGGTTCAACGTGCTGTACAGCGATGCCAGCGCTCGCGAGCACCTGCGGGGGAATCTGATCCTGCGGAGTATCTCCGTATCCCGCCGCGATCAGAGCTTCGAGCTCGGCTAATCGTTTGTCCCCTTTCACTTTGTCTTTACCTTCACCACTACGCTCTCGGGCTGGGCGGGCACCGCAGGTTTGATCTCGACGGTCATGCCTCTCAGCTCAAGCTTCAACAGCAGTTCCTGATGTCTTCGCTCGAGGATCCGATAGCCCTTGCAGATTCGTTCATGTCGAGCCCTCAGCTCACTCAGGTCACGCCCCAACCGATCGCGTTCGAGATTTGCCTGCTCGGCGGATGCGCGCAATTGGCGATAAGAAGCGTCGCTCAGGATTCGCATAAATCAATCTCCACCGTTTGCAATCACGATCAACTGCCGGAACATCTCGATCGAAAGCAGCGGCGCCCCGTCCTTACCGGTCAGCTCGCCTTTATGCACGAGCTCGCCCTTCTCTTCCGAGATCTGGCGGAGCGTTGCGCGGAACTCGGCCGATAATCCGTTGTCGACTTCGTACTGTGCGTCTTCGGTGAACGTCTCACCGTTCTTCGTGGTGACACGAGACCGGCGCGTCCGTACGATCAGTCCGCTACGTATTCCTGGAACCGCGGCAAGTTCGGGATCGTACTTCTCGGGTTCGTGACCTTCTTCGCCTGGCGGGATCGTCGCGACTGTCGCGCGCGTGGCGCGATCCTGCATCACGAACATCTGCCGCGCGGCTAAGTCATCGAGCGCTTCGATTCGCCGATGGCGCAGCGCAAAGCGGCTATTCTCGACCCGCTTCCGCCAGATATCCTTCTGCCGCTCAACCTCCTCGGCGAACTCCGGGCGCTTCTTCCACTTCTCGATCGCCCGCTTCGAAACACCGACGCGATCGCCGATCTTCTCATTCGTCAGCTTGTCTTCGGCGACCAGGATGGCCGCTTGGATCTGGCGAGTCGGGAGCGACTTCTTTTTCTTCTTCGGCGCCGGTAGCCTTGGTTTCTCGTCTTCCGGCTGTGATTCTGTAGGTACCAGCATACCGCCCTATGTTAAGCGCGGCCGTCATCTCCTCGATCGAGACGGCTTGAAAATGCTCCGGGAAGCCCTGCTCGCGTAGCCACTCGGCTTTCTTGTCCCGCGATGGGAAGCAGATCAGCACGAAATCCGTATCTGTCGCCTCAACCGGTTTGGGATCCGGACGCTTCGGCTGATCCGCAAGCGTGACGGCCTGCGGCTTGGGAGCCTCCGGTAGTTCTATGTTGAACTCGATCGCCAGATCATCCGACGAGAACCCAAACTGATCCGGATCGGCGCCGGACAATATGGACAGGAACTTATCGCGCTCGAAATTGCCCTGCGAGGAAGGATTGTTCAGCCAGACATTCGCCTGGCGCTCCTTCTTCTCGCCGAACTCGACGACCGAAACCGAAACGAGGTAGTCTCGGCCCGGGTATCCCTCCTTCTTGTCGAGCTCCTCCAGACGCTGATGACCGCCAACTAGCCGACCCGTCTTCCGATTCCATACCAGCGGCTCGACCAGTCCGAACTTTGCAAGACTTTGGCGGAGTCGCTTGCGCGCTTCCGGATCCATCATTCGCGGGTTATAGGCCGCGGTCTCGATCCGGCTGCGCGGGATCTCAGCGAACTCAGGTTCTCTCTCGCGCATCTAGTGGATGGTAGACATGCTGCCAGTTGAAGCGCAGCGCTTGTGCGCTTCCGGATCCATCACTCGCCGGCTATAGCGCGGGTCGAGATCCGCGAGTTTACGCGTGGGACACATGGCTTTATCGGATGTTGAATTCGCCGTTCTCGATATAACCGTGACCACATGGAAGCGCGACACTAAATGCGCCAGGTCCGCAGAAAGTAAGATCATCCAGCCCAGTGCTGCATGGATCAACGTGCCAGCGCCCTGGAGCGGGATGTGGCCCTCCGTTCTCCGGTAGGGGCACACCGACAAACCAGCAGATGCATGAATGAACGCCTGGCCGCTGCCCGCTGTTATTCAGCAGACAAACCGGACATAGGAACCGAACGCCGGTAGCCTCAGCCAGTGAATCGACGTGCTTATGGGCATGGCGGATTCCGGACACCCGCACTTCCTTGCCATTGTGCAGTTCGGTCCAGGTATCGTCATACGGCGCGTATCGGATCAGTTGCCCTTCAAGATCGCGCAGCTTCACGTGAATTCATAGCCTCTTCGAACTTCACAATATCGATGGACTCGATGCGCTGATCTAGCCCATGTTCTTCGAGCCAGGCACGCTTCTTCTTCGGCGTTCCGAAGTGAACCGCTACGTAGTAGTCGACGTCGATCGAGTCGATCTTCGCCGACTTGATCTGTTTCCGCGCCGCCTTCAGCTTCTCGAGCTCCGCGGCGATCTGTTCCGCCGGCTTTGGTGCAGCCGGAGCATCGCCCATCAGGACCGGCGGCAATTCGCCGAACTCGCATTCGAGCTCGATCGCCGTGAACCCCAGGTCGTCAGCCTTGAACTTGTATTCCCCGAAGAGCTGGAACAGCTTCTCCTGATCGAACGCTCCCTGCGCGTTGCGATTGTTCAAGAAGACGTTGCACTGTCGCTCAGTATCCTCATCGAAGTCGACGACCGCGACCGCGATCTCGTAATCTTTTCCCTTCTCTTGGTCGTCACGGATCAGCAGCCGCTGATGCCCACCGACCAACCGTCCGGTGCGTTCGTTCCAGACCGGCGGTATCAGCCGGCCGAACATTTCAAGACTCCGCTGGAGCTGCTTACGCGAGTACGCCGTGATTTTCCGCGGATTGTAATCAGCCAGGCTAATCTGCGACCGCTTGATGCTCCGGATCTTGTGGTTCTGGAGCGCGCTCAGTGCGAGCTCGCCGCTTCCGTTCGGGTTTGACGTATCGGTCTGCTTGTCCTGCGGCATACGGGAACACTTGCAAAATCCGGCGATAATCCGCCGGCCAATGCTCTCGCATATACGCCATCCCGGCGGGCGAGAGGTTTACTTCAGTGCATCGCGACCCGTCTAGGATGTCGGGATCGGCGATGCCGCGACGCGAAAGATACGAGCGTACGTCGCGATCAGCCCACGATTTGATCGGCGTGAACACCTTCCGCTTATGGTCGAGACCATGCGGCCAGGTGCTCAGCATCGCGTTGCGTTCGAGCGAATCGACCGACTTATAGCCGTAGCCGATCCACTCTAGCCCGCTCGCGCGGCGCGCGGTAGCTTCGATGTCCGCGGGCTGAACGCATGGGATGCTCCGATCCGGATTCTGACGGAACTGGCCGGAGCGCAGCAGCTCGACGATGAAGAAATGCTGGTACCGGTGGACCTTCACGCCCCATCGGCGCTTGGCGTAATCGCACCAGTACTCGGTGTAGTCGAGTCCCGGGACGAAGTACATGAAAAACGCCTCGACGCGCTTTCCCGAAAGGCAGCAGATGTCAAATACCGCGAGCGAATCCTTTCCACCCGAATACGCGACAAGGAGACCCTCGGAATCCGGGAGCCTGCACTCGTCGCGTTTTCGGATCGATGGCAAACGGCGCCCTTACTTCTTCTTCAGCGCAGCCTTCTTGCGGCTGGTCTTACGAGCACCCTGTTTCTTTTTCGAATTCGAGCTCTGCTCGAAAGCGATCTCGCCAGGACGAACTGGAGTGTTGAACATGGTTGATTCTCCCTTCTCAGATTGACGCCACGTGGATCAGCTTTTCAGCCGCGCGACCGGGGCGTCCTGGTCGATCGCGAAACTTTTGATTACTGATTGGCGTTGGCGACAGTGATTACTGCGCCATTAAAAAATCGGATCTTCAGGATGCTCGCAGTCGGATCGAGGTACAACACGGCATCTGCTGGAGTCTTAACGCCCGTAGTCGGATCCACATACACCGTGTCCGTCGGCTCGGTCGGCAGCGACCAGATGTACAGAGCGCCCGGGATGGAACCTCGTAGCTCGTCGATCTGGCCAGGATGGATGCGCGTCTGGGCGATCAGACTTCCACTGATGCCTCCACTTATGCATCCCATGACAAATCCGATTAGGTAAATGAGAAATGTTTGCGAAGCTTTCATGTCTTCCTCATGCCGCAGGCGCGAAGTCTTCCATCAGCTTCGGGAACAAAGCAGCGAGAGCGTCAAGACTCCGCTGATTCAAAAACGTGTGCATCGGCGCGCGAGCTCCGCGCGGCCCGCGTCCGGATCGAGCAATCCATGCGGACCGGTCCTTATCGAATGCCCCACGCTCGGCGGCTACGTGTCGTCCACCGGCGCGAGCGTCTTTGGCTTTCATCGTGATAACGTCTCGTTTGTGGCTTCACTTCGTTGCCGTTCACGAACGTCTTTCCCTCGACGCGTTCGAGTTGGCGATCACTTCCGGATCGTGGGTCGTGCTGAAGTTGAAGGTGCCGTCCCAGCACCAGTTCATATTCAGCAGTATTGATTCCACTCGTAGCGCATGTGGTCGAATCGCCACGCGAGCCTAGCGCGCAGCTTCCACCATCGCGGCTTGGGTCTCGGCCACATGGGATTCAGGCAGTCTTTGAGCCGATTGGAACCGGAGCTACCGACGCCGCGAATTGGGCAGCGAAAATCTTCTAGGCCGTCCTCCGGAGCGCACTCTCTTGCCGCTCCAGCTCGCGTCGCAACTTCGTTTCGTCGGAGATCAGCTTGCCGTCGCGCGCTTCTTTGAACGTCAGACCCGGATCCCAATTCCGCGTTTCGTACATCTCGACAAAGAATCCGCTGACCTTCGCAACAATCCGGCCGCCGAGCCGCTTGATTACGACGATCGACCGCGTATCGCCGAGCTGCTCGCGATAGGTCATCGCTGCTGGCATCGGAATTTGTGCCGCAACCTTGGCGTGAAGATCGATCACCGCGATCACCCGCCGGCGGTTCGAGCTGCGGATCTTAAACCGCTTCTCGCGAATGTGTTTAGCCGCTTCGCGCTGTGTGCACTTACGGAGGAAAACGCCTCCCGGACTCAGCACTCGGACCTTGTCGTCCGTCTGGTTCATTGCTGCTGATTCTCTATTTCTGGGAAGGCTACGCCCTGAATCGGGCAACGGTCACACTTCAATCACCGACCGTGTGGCTGTCGAGCTCTATGGCTCTGTGGATCTGAAACGTATGCTACGGGAAATGTTTTGTCCTGTCAACAGGCGAAGGTCATGATAAGTTCTTTCCGTTCGCTGCACTTGGGATCGGCGGAGGCGAAACGGCGCGCTGGTTCTCGGCATTGGCGAGGGTCGCAAGCATCCTCGAGTGTGCGCGCAGCTCGTCGGCAATCGAGTTTATGCCGCGGAGGATCGACGACATCGTCAAGCCGAACCAGACGGCGGCGGCGATGAACAGCAGCAGCAAAACGATGCCGATCAGGTCAGAGAACATACCCGAGAGTATACTCCCAAACGAAAAAGAGCTGCGCACCGATCCGAGTCACACTCCTCAAACCAAGTCGAAAAATGAGAAGTGGAAGGGTTTTCGAGCGTACGGGGTTGGAGCTGGCTGCCGGCTTCGAACCGGCGACCACTCGTTTACGAGACGAGCGCTCTACGAGGATCGCGGGGATCATGGCATCGATCTTACGGCAGCGAGCTCGCCCGAGGCAAGCTTTGTTGAAATCGAAACGTGTTTCAACGTTCTTGGCGACACTTTGGGAAATTATTAGCGTCCCGCATTTCCCGCACTTTACCAAACTCGGATCACGCAGAATCTCACACTTGGTTGCTCAAACAAATGCCCATGGGTTATGAAACCGAACCAGATGCACATGGGGGAACGCACCTAATTCCCACGAGCATGTCTTGGCACCTAAATTGCGGCACAGACACACACCCTGTATGCGGGCTTAATCTGCATGTAGTGGCTCCAGAAGGCAGAGCATACGCCAGCATGCTCACCCACCACCCTGCACAGTAGACAAGCCAAATCTCAAAGGGGCCGGGGGCTAACTGCCTCCGGCTTTTTGCTTTTATCCCCTATTCCTGCTAATGAACTTCGCGCTTATGTCGTCAGAGAAAAACGTATGCTCCCGATGCTTTCCCCTTTTTGGAAAGGCCCCCGCTCGCCTCACGATGCTAAGCCCGTTTTTCTGGTGGTGATCTTCGTGGCCCTCCTTGCACTCGGCGCTATAGTCCTAGCCTGTGGGTTTTGACCGTGGCTTTGAACGGTAACGGCAATTTGCAAAAAGGGTGAGTTTCGAGACTATCGGCGGCGTTAGCGAAATCAACCCCCTACCCGTCTCAAATCTCAGTCTCACATTTCGTCGGCTTGTTCCCACTCACTTGTCATCGCGCATGGTCTTGAAGCAATGACCATGAAACAACGCAGCGAATACAGAACAGGCCACGACTTTGCTAGAACCGTCGGGCATGATCTCAAGCATGTAGCTTTCGCCATTCGAACAGGTGACACTCCATGATGCAGCGTGTTCATGCCCTGCTAGTAGGTGTCTGTGAAACGCGCTATAGTCGTTCAGACCGTCCCCCGAAGGACGAACGGAGGCCGAAATGTCTCGGTATAACGGGCATCAGAGACCCCGGAGAACGTTGTGCAATGTTCGCAACAATAAGATACTATTATGTTTGAAGGCACCTGAAGAAACCTTGGGGCGGATCGGTCTGGCTCCGGTCGAAGCGAGGCAGCGATGAGCCGTACTACCCATGCCATGAAAATCTCGGACTTCGCGGCGGAACAGCTTGCCGCGATCTCCAGGCTATTTTCGTCAACCGTCATTCACGAAATGGCCCGCAAGGGGAAGTCCCCGCTCTTTGCGCGGCTGGCAAGACAGTCGCAACTGTTTTGCTCGATGCCCTCGACCTCGCGTGTGTACAGCTTGTTCGAAACGGCGTTCTCTCTTCTGAAGCGTGAGGGCTATCGGAATGAGTACATTTACAAAGCGGCCCTGACGCACAAGATTCTGCTTGGCAAACATTCGCTCCAGACCGCCTCGATGCTGAATGAATTTCGAGTTGGCGAATGCAAGGCGGATATTGCGATTTTGAACGGCACGGCATCCGTTTACGAAATTAAGTCCGAGCGTGACTCGCTGGCGAGGCTTGAGCGACAAATAACGGCTTATGCAAAGGTATTTGCGAAGGTGAACGTCATCGCCTCCGAGAGCCACGTTGATGCCGTCCTGGGAACGGTACCCCGCGACGTCGGAATACTCGTCTTAAACAATCGGCACCAGATTTCTACCTTGCGGGATGCGGTTGATTGCCCGGAGCGCACCTCACCAGCGGCAATCTTCGACTCCATTCGCACCGACGAGGCGCGGTTGATACTCGCCTCGGAAGGCGTGGCCGTCCCAACAGTTCCGAATACCGCCTTGAATTCAGTGCTTCGAGAATTGTTTATCAAGCTCGACGCCAATCAGGCTCACAGCGGTATGGTGCGCGTTTTAAAGAAGACCCGGAACCTTCTATCCCTTGCTGATCTCGTTGCTCAGCTCCCCCCCCCGCTGCACACCGCAGCTCTATCCGTGCCGCTTCGCAAATTGGATCATTCACGCCTCGTTACGGCGGTGAACACGCCTTTGCAAGACGCCATGTCATGGGCGTAGGCCTCAATGTACCATCCCTATTTTCGCGGTAAGCAATACGAGCTGATAACAATCAGGGAGCTAGCTCCCCTGCTCGCGACTTCAGGATTTCGTCCGATTATTGAACCCGTTAAGGAATCGTTGGGCGGCCTCCAGAAAGCGCTTGATGCAGTGATCGAGGCCGAAGGCCGTGCAGTGGTGATCGTCAACCCGTATCATGGCGACCTGTCTGATTCCGGCGAACCCCTCACAAAACTACTTCAAAAAAAGTTTGCCGGTCATCCGGGTATCTCAGCGGGGATTCTGCTCAAGAACGACACGACCACCGCAGAAGCGCTTGAGTGTTATAAACAGCATTCTGCACACGCGCCCGTCTTCGTACACGCGGGGTTTACCGAGGCTAAGTCCCTCAGTGACAAGTTAGGAGCGCCGACCAAAGACAAATGCCATGTGTTCTTTGAGCAATATTGCGGCAAGCTCTATCAGAAGCACTTCAACGGCTTTCATAGGGTTCTTCTAAGAGACGGCTTCGAGCGCAAGAAGAACAAGGACTATCCGCCGGTCGAGCCCTTTTCCGATCTTCACGCCACCTTCGCCGACGAAGGGATGGAGGGTTTTGGCGATTTTCTGATAGTCGGAGATGACTACAGTGAAACCGGAGGCCTCGCCTACGCCGTCGCGATTCACCTAACCTTTATCGATCCTGACCAAGACGACGCGATGTTCATATATCATTTCACATCCGAGCGGCAGGACACGCCCAACGACCCCGCGGGCAAATTCGCGGAGGCGCTGGAAGAAATGATGGAGACGCTGAACAAGCCGAAATCGAAAGTCTTGGAGACCAAGGCGGTTAAGGAGTTTCGAGACCTCTACAAGCAGGGCCACTTCCCCGGTCTAGGCTATGTCAAAAAGCTGTCGATGAACCATCACATCGAGATGCTAGCTGATTATTTTAGCCTGGCATAACGCGCATGAACTGCTGCGCGGAATGTTTTGGTGATCGCGGCCTTCGAAAGAGCATCATCCCTTCACGCTCCACTACCATTGGGCGGTGTGATTATTGCGGCACCGACAATGTGTTGATCTTGCCGCCCGCGCAATTGGCTGAATACCTTGAGCTACTCGCAAGCGCCTATCGGCCTGACTCGGCAGGTAAGCTTCTCGTCCAGTGGTTCAGGGAAGATTGGGGGCTTTTTGAACATCCGCGCATGGACGACCCGCGCGCAAAGGATTTGCTCGCTGAAATCCTGGACGACGGCGAAATCGTTCGTCACCTATTTGCCCCCGCCACCGATCTCGCAACGGATCATCTAACTCAGTGGGAGAGCTTGCGCGACGAACTAAGATACCGCAACCGATTTTTTCCCCAGGTCGATATGGACCTCGATCGGCTGGAATTGCTTCTCTCCCATCTCACTCTGGAAGCTGACGAAGTTCCCAGCGATTGGTATCGAGCAAGAATTCAGACCGGCGATGCGCCGTTCGTGATCGGTGACATGGGCGCACCGCCCAACAAGGTTGCCTCACATGGCCGTGCCAATCCGGCGGGCATACCGTATCTGTACCTCGCCTCTAACCAGAAAACGGCGATCAGCGAGATTAGGCCGCACACGGGAGAGTTGGCTTGCGTTGCGGACTTTCGAACACCGGCGACGTTGAAACTAGTCGATCTGCGCAATCCCAAGAAATCAGTATCGCCGTTCTTGTTGGCTGATGCGGCAGACATTGCCCGCATGCGTGGGGACCTTCCTTTTCTTGCACGGCTTGGCGACGAATTGACGCGCCCCGTCGTACCACAATCCGCCGCTATCGACTATACGCAGAGCCAGTATCTCTGCGAATTCATTAAAAAGTGTGGGTATCAGGGTGTGATATACCGAAGCTCAGTTAGTGACGGGATAAACCTTGCACTCTTTGACCCGTCCGTTGCACAGCCCGGAACAGTCACACAATATCGCGTTGATCGCGTGTCCGTGGACATTGCGGGCGTGTGAAGATAGAAACGGTCAACCCAAGTAATTAGCGAAGTCCCCTCGAATAGTGCCGTTGAACTTCACAGTAGAGTATCCTGAACAACTGGCGATGGTGACTCGAAATCGGCTACTACAAACTTCCTTAATAAGCTTGCCTCGGTTTCGAGACGGCGCTCCAAGATCGGCTTCGCTCGCGCCCACAACTCTTCCGCTGCGCCTAACGACAATCCCGCGCGTCGTAGTCGCCAGGTTCTCTCCGCCTCGAACCAAGGCGATGGCAGCAAAGCATTGACCTTTGCACTTTCGTAGTAAAATCCAGCCCAAATAAGTTGCCGATAGGGACACTTAATTTCCTTGGCAACACCTGTAAGCGCAAGCTTTCCAGGCGGCGTATGCTTGTCAAGCGCAGCCCAATACGGAAACTCGTCCTGCCGCGTTTCGGCAGGCCCTATCGCGGGAAACTGCTCCGCCGTGGCCAGGAGTGCCCCTGCCAAGATGCAAGCCTTGTCCCAATGAGGCCGCGATCCGGGAATCGCGGAAATGGAGCCGGCCACGGCCGCGGCCGCGGCGCCAGTGGCTCCCTTCAATGAGGCCGCGATCCGGGAATCGCGGAAATCTCCTGTTCTCGTTTTCACCAGGCCCAGATCCGCCGCCCTTCAATGAGGCCGCGATCCGGGAATCGCGGAAATCCTTTCGTGCTTCATCGGATCATCCCCGAGAAAAGCACCTTCAATGAGGCCGCGATCCGGGAATCGCGGAAATGTCAGAAGAAAATTGATTTTGATGATCGAGCCGATAGCCTTCAATGAGGCCGCGATCCGGGGATCGCGGAAATGGAACTTCCGGTCGTCATGATACCCACGCTCAGCGCAGCTTCAATGAGGCCGCGATCCGGGGATCGCGGAAATGGCTACCGCCGGTGCTTTGGACGATGGTCAACATGCGGCGCTTCAATGAGGCCGCGATCCGGGGATCGCGGAAATGAAGATTAACGCCGTCAACGTTGAGTTCCTTAGTTTGCTTCAATGAGGCCGCGATCCGGGGATCGCGGAAATATTTGCGTAGATCGCTCGTCATCCTTGCCGGGAAATTGGCTTCAATGAGGCCGCGATCCGGGGATCGCGGAAATATCTCCAGGATGGGCGGCCAGGCGAAAGCGCAATCAAGCTTCAATGAGGCCGCGATCCGGGGATCGCGGAAATGTGCCCCCATGGTGGAGACAATCATGATGTCCCGTTGGCTTCAATGAGGCCGCGATCCGGGGATCGCGGAAATTGGCAACACCAGGTCGATGCCCCAATCGGCTGGAACGCTTCAATGAGGCCGCGATCCGGGGATCGCGGAAATTTATTAATCCCGGCTCAACACCCACGGCGGCGCCTAGCTTCAATGAGGCCGCGATCCGGGGATCGCGGAAATGCTTCATCGCCATGCTCAGGGCCGGATCGAACGAGGCGCTTCAATGAGGCCGCGATCCGGGGATCGCGGAAATTCAGTCCTGAAAATGCTTGGGTTTTCTTTTTTAGCGGCTTCAATGAGGCCGCGATCCGGGGATCGCGGAAATACGCAGGCGTCAGGGTGATACCCTACAAGATCAGCGGCTTCAATGAGGCCGCGATCCGGGGATCGCGGAAATCACATCATCACCTCATGGGTGTTTGGTGGATGAAAGCTTCAATGAGGCCGCGATCCGGGGATCGCGGAAATAGCCGGATCCCAAATTCCGCCGGCGGGGGCGAGGTTAGCTTCAATGAGGCCGCGATCCGGGGATCGCGGAAATGCAATGTCTCCTAAGATTCTCTTGGCTGCGGGACTGCTTCAATGAGGCCGCGATCCGGGGATCGCGGAGATCACGCACCATCGATGCTCGTGAGTGTGCCTTCCCTAACGCTTCAATGAGGCCGCGATCCGGGGATCGCGGAGATGAAATCGCAACGTGCATCTTTTCCCCGCGCAGGTCGCTTCAATGAGGCCGCGATCCGGGGATCGCGGAGATGCGGCCCAACGAGGCTGCAAGCCAGCGCAGTTGGATCGCTTCAATGAGGCCGCGATCCGGGGATCGCGGAGATACCAAGCATGGCCAGACTTTGTAATAGGAAAGGATATGCTTCAATGAGGCCGCGATCCGGGGATCGCGGAGATGCCGGCGTTGTTCTGGCTCGGGGAAAGAACCACCAGATGCTTCAATGAGGCCGCGATCCGGGGATCGCGGAGATGTGGAATCCTCAATCCGTTTTAACCGGGATTTGAGGCTTCAATGAGGCCGCGATCCGGGGATCGCGGAGATTCGAGCCGGACACCGTGCTCGGAAACGTGCACGAAGCTTCAATGAGGCCGCGATCCGGGGATCGCGGAGATAACCACAAACACGTACAGTCCGGAGCAGACGGCGCTGCGCTTCAATGAGGCCGCGATCCGGGGATCGCGGAGATACAAGTACTGGCGCAAGAACACGACGCAGCCCCTTATCGCTTCAATGAGGCCGCGATCCGGGGATCGCGGAGATGCAAGGCGAACGAATCACTAAAAGAAAGCGGCCAGGCTTCAATGAGGCCGCGATCCGGGGATCGCGGAGATAACTAGGAGTTCCGCAAGGCCAGAGGATTCCGGCATCGCTTCAATGAGGCCGCGATCCGGGGATCGCGGAGATCGGTAGGAGATGCATTAGCAGCGGTGGGATTGCAGCGGCTTCAATGAGGCCGCGATCCGGGGATCGCGGAGATTCGCGGGACGCGGTTGGGGTAAAACGCGCGTTGGCGCGGCTTCAATGAGGCCGCGATCCGGGGATCGCGGAGATTAGCAAGGACGCTCAGGAATCCGGCAGTCATCTCGGCGCTTCAATGAGGCCGCGATCCGGGGATCGCGGAGATACGTCGAAGAGCTATCGACCAAGGGACTAAAGTCCCATGCTTCAATGAGGCCGCGATCCGGGGATCGCGGAGATGCAGCGGCAAATCTGATTCACTGCGTTTCGAGACCGCTTCAATGAGGCCGCGATCCGGGGATCGCGGAGATCCCGCTGCATTATGTTCGGTACCCTTGCGAGTACCTGAGCTTCAATGAGGCCGCGATCCGGGGATCGCGGAGATACTTTTATAGTCGCGCCTTCAACATCGATTCAGGATTGCTTCAATGAGGCCGCGATCCGGGGATCGCGGAGATGTATCTACCCGCCGTCAAGCGTACGGAACGCCACAAAGCTTCAATGAGGCCGCGATCCGGGGATCGCGGAGATGAAACGATATTCCGCTGAGTCCTGCCCCATGACTACGCTTCAATGAGGCCGCGATCCGGGGATCGCGGAGATGTGGAAAACTGGGAAAAGATCGAACAGCGTTTAGTCCCCGCTTCAATGAGGCCGCGATCCGGGGATCGCGGAGATGATCGACGGCCAGCCGGCGACGCCTCAGTCGCTTATCGCTTCAATGAGGCCGCGATCCGGGGATCGCGGAGATGTGTCCTTTTGCGCCTCGACCGAAGAAGCGCGGGCGGCCGCTTCAATGAGGCCGCGATCCGGGGATCGCGGAGATAAGGCTCAAGCGATGGTGCGCCAGGCCGAGGTGATGCGGCTTCAATGAGGCCGCGATCCGGGGATCGCGGAGATGTCGTAGTAGGTGGGAAGCGTTGATGAAGGTTCTGAAGGCTTCAATGAGGCCGCGATCCGGGGATCGCGGAGATAGTGGTAATGCCTGAAAAACTTTCAGGCACTACCTGCTTCAATGAGGCCGCGATCCGGGGATCGCGGAGATCCCCAACACCACGCCCTACCATGATTTACGTTGTAAGAGCTTCAATGAGGCCGCGATCCGGGGATCGCGGAGATGGTTCATGGATTTCCGCGTCGTCGAGCCTGTCGCGGGGCTTCAATGAGGCCGCGATCCGGGGATCGCGGAGATGACGATAGCGGTGACGCCTTCAATCGTCGTCTGAATTGCTTCAATGAGGCCGCGATCCGGGGATCGCGGAGATTATCTCCAAAGGTTTCAAGAGCTTAGCAATGGAGTTGCTTCAATGAGGCCGCGATCCGGGGATCGCGGAGATCTGTAGAGCTGGGCAACTGCACCAACGCTATTGTCGCTTCAATGAGGCCGCGATCCGGGGATCGCGGAGATGGATCCCCGCAACTTGGGCCGGTTCCGGCACACCTTGCTTCAATGAGGCCGCGATCCGGGGATCGCGGAGATGGGTCAGTCCATGCGACCGCATTGTCTCCTTGCGAAAAGCTTCAATGAGGCCGCGATCCGGGGATCGCGGAGATTTGGATCTGCTGCCATGTGATCCCGTCACTGGATATCGCTTCAATGAGGCCGCGATCCGGGGATCGCGGAGATAACTTCATGGGTGTCAGTCGGCCGCGCGTGCGACTATGCTTCAATGAGGCCGCGATCCGGGGATCGCGGAGATGGAAACGGAGCGCAGACCATCGCGAACAACGACGCATAGCTTCAATGAGGCCGCGATCCGGGGATCGCGGAGATGCAATCTAACTCTTCGTTTTGTGGAAATAGTTCATGCTTCAATGAGGCCGCGATCCGGGGATCGCGGAGATACAGCAACACGTGCAATAGAGCGTCCATTTCTCCGCCGCTTCAATGAGGCCGCGATCCGGGGATCGCGGAAATGGCGAAGGCTATCGAGGGGCTGGCGCCTATCCAATCTGCTTCAATGAGGCCGCGATCCGGGGATCGCGGAAATGCGCACCGTACCACTCGGTATGCCCATGACAACCGCCGCTTCAATGAGGCCGCGATCCGGGGATCGCGGAAATTCCCGGGAACCTCGCCGCCTCCACGCGCGCGAAGTACGCTTCGATGAGGCCGCGATCCGGGGATCGCGGAAATATGTGGCGCATGTTCCAGTTGGGGGTGATTCGAAGTAGCTTCAATGAGGCCGCGATCCGGGGATCGCGGAAATAGCAGGTAGGTTGGGGATCATACCGGCGAGGTTCAGGCTTCAATGAGGCCGCGATCCGGGGATCGCGGAAATCTCAATACGGCGTCCCACTGTGCGGGTTGCTGGACGAGCTTCAATGAGGCCGCGATCCGGGGATCGCGGAAATCTCGGAATCCTAGATTCTCCAGATCTGGATAAATTGTGCTTCAATGAGGCCGCGATCCGGGGATCGCGGAAATCATCCTTTGCCGACTCCGGCGAGAACTGCGGGATAAGCTTCAATGAGGCCGCGATCCGGGGATCGCGGAAATATATGCAGAGCGTCGCCATTTCGCGGCGGTTGAGTAGCTTCAATGAGGCCGCGATCCGGGGATCGCGGAAATCTGCTGAGGAGCGAATATCTCAGTGAGTTGGATATCGCCGCTTCAATGAGGCCGCGATCCGGGGATCGCGGAAATGCCACGTTGGCAGTGACGGCTTCCGCGCTCACGGCTTGCTTCAATGAGGCCGCGATCCGGGGATCGCGGAAATGATGAACTGGTAGTCCTAAACCACGCATCGACCGATGGCTTCAATGAGGCCGCGATCCGGGGATCGCGGAAATGACACCGCGCGAGTATTCCGCGCTGGTTTCCGTTTATGCTTCAATGAGGCCGCGATCCGGGGATCGCGGAAATATGGTGATTTGGTTGGCATCATGGCCGAGGGCAAGGTTGGCTTCAATGAGGCCGCGATCCGGGGATCGCGGAAATCAGGTTCTTGTAGAAGATAGCCCCGACCCAAGAGCCGGCTTCAATGAGGCCGCGATCCGGGGATCGCGGAAATAAACAATGGATCGACAAGCTTGGCCGGGTCTGGTACGCTTCAATGAGGCCGCGATCCGGGGATCGCGGAAATGTCCAAACCGTTCCGCTACCGGGCTTCGCTTCAACGCTTCAATGAGGCCGCGATCCGGGGATCGCGGAAATCAGCCCGCAAGGGCATCAGTTCGATGCAGTTGGCGAAAGCTTCAATGAGGCCGCGATCCGGGGATCGCGGAAATCTGCTTAGAGATGCTCGTCCCGAAAGCGAAGTCTCCGCTTCAATGAGGCCGCGATCCGGGGATCGCGGAAATACACAATAAGGAACACAAACATGGATGGTATTACCCAGCTTCAATGAGGCCGCGATCCGGGGATCGCGGAAATCGGGGAAGCATGTCTCTACCTGGATCAGGGATGTGGCGCTTCAATGAGGCCGCGATCCGGGGATCGCGGAAATGCGGCGTGAACTATCTGCTGGAAGTGAAGGACGGCTCGCTTCAATGAGGCCGCGATCCGGGGATCGCGGAAATACTCTACCACCTTGGGCTCTGATATCTCAGCCCAACGCAGGCTTCAATGAGGCCGCGATCCGGGGATCGCGGAAATATGGGGACGCGCTCGCCATGACCTTCGCCGCCCCCGTGCTTCAATGAGGCCGCGATCCGGGGATCGCGGAAATCTGAATCAGTTTCCGGTTTTCCCGGGTCGATCCCGGCTTCAATGAGGCCGCGATCCGGGGATCGCGGAAATGCAGTTCGGGGCCGCGCCGATTCTGCGGTAAGTAGTGCTTCAATGAGGCCGCGATCCGGGGATCGCGGAAATGAAGCCGTCGCTAAATGGCCCCACGCCAGGAGTCACGCTTCAATGAGGCCGCGATCCGGGGATCGCGGAAATGACTCCGCAGTCAGCGGGGTAACCGGGGCGACAAAGCTTCAATGAGGCCGCGATCCGGGGATCGCGGAAATCTGGGCGAGGACCTGACCGAAAAGATCGTGCGCGTGCTTCAATGAGGCCGCGATCCGGGGATCGCGGAAATCCGGAAGTTGTGACCGTTTGCCCCGTTTGCCCAAGCGCTTCAATGAGGCCGCGATCCGGGGATCGCGGAAATGGCGCGAATTTGCGTGGCGCGGATTTTAGCGGCGCGCTTCAATGAGGCCGCGATCCGGGGATCGCGGAAATATAGATCGCCGCAAAGCACGTAGGTTTAGTGATCGGCTTCAATGAGGCCGCGATCCGGGGATCGCGGAAATGCGAGGCCGGTCAGACGCTCCGCGGCGGTCTGTCCGCTTCAATGAGGCCGCGATCCGGGGATCGCGGAAATGAACGGGAGTGTGGCGCTGGAAAGTTCCATGCGTGCTCGCTTCAATGAGGCCGCGATCCGGGGATCGCGGAAATGGGATCACCTACGTTGAGGTTTGATTGTGTGGCTGAAGCTTCAATGAGGCCGCGATCCGGGGATCGCGGAAATGCCAGGCGGCCGCCGCGAAGGTGAGCCCGCGCCGGCGGGCTTCAATGAGGCCGCGATCCGGGGATCGCGGAAATAAGATTCGCCCCGAGCAGGTTGAGGAATTTATAGACGCTTCAATGAGGCCGCGATCCGGGGATCGCGGAAATAGCCGTGTCCTTATCGTATTCAGTTTTCAAATACCTACGCAACCGTTTGCGAGCGGTTGCCAGAATCCGGTCAACTAGAAATCTATTCTTCCTCATCGCCCATCGAAAACGCAATGGAATCAGCTATCGAGCGACCCGCCGGTAGTCGTCACCACCCAATCTCTCGCGAGCCAATTTAGCGAGTCACAAAAGCCGGATATTCGTCCAACTCGCCCTCCAAAACCTTCGCGAACACCCGAGCCTGGATCTCCAGCAACCGCCTGTACGTCACTCGATATCCAAAAAGAGGGTGCGTTACCAGTTGGTCCATCCTCAGTTCATAAGCCCGGAAGAATGCCTTCCTTCCCGAAGCGGTCAGCGCGACCGATGCGCCAGCCTGAACGAAGTCGCCTGGCCCAATCATTTCCGTATTGATCGCGGTGATCACCGCGGAATCCACGATCAACGGACGAAACGGCTCCATGAGATCCAGCGCCAGCGCGGGGCGTCCGAACCTCGGCTGATGATAAAACCCCATCATTGGATCGAAGCCCACGGCATAACACGCGATTGTCAGGTCTTTTGTCAGCACGCTATAGCCCAGCGACAGTAACGCATTCACGCCATCGCGCGGGGGGCGACGGTTGCGGCCCTCGAAATCGAAGCGCAGCGATGTCTCGGTTTTAATCAGTCCGCTGAAGGACCCGAAATAAAGGCGCGCCGCGTTACCTTCAATCCCTAGTAGCTCCGGCAGGTCTTCTGCGCGCTCGGCTGCTTCCGCCATTTCTTTAAGACCGGCCAAAACCGTCGCTTCAGGCTCGATGTGATTGCGAAGCACCATCGTGCGCTGGTTTCGGATCTTCCCCACGACCAAGGCTCGCGCCAGACGCTTACAGAACCACGGCTGGCTCGCAAGCGCAAACTGCCGTTCCCGCAGGAACACGTTTTTAGTCGAAAGCCCGGTGGTGATTCCATAGAACCAGCCGCCCTGCGAAAAATAAGAAATCGGCACTTCCGCTTCGCACAGCGCTTGTACCGCCTGCGTCGTGATCTGGATGTTGCCCATCAGGTTCACCTGACAAATCTCTCCGATTCGAATCTCCTGAACCAGAGCGTCTTTCTCTTTCACCTGGAGCACCGCGCCGGATTTTCCGATCCGCAGTCCTTGCGTATTGAGATACACGGGCCGCAATTCATCCCGCGGCGCCACCAATCGGCGGATTTCCTTTGCTGCCGGCCTGCGCGGAACCTCGTCATTCGAAAAAAGCGCGAGTTGCTCGGATTCGGAATCATCCATGCCGATTCGCAGCCGGCTCACTTCATCCGGCAGACAAATCGGAGCCAGCGAACAGCCGACGCACTTGGGTGAATCTTCCAGCGGTGCCGGAATCAGCTCGAACGCGGCCGTTTTCCATGCACGAGCGACGGCGGACTCCGCCTCTTCGATCAGCGCGGCGTCGAACTCTACGCGGACACGCTGCTTCGTCGTGGCGTAATAAACGACGCCCTCGTTACAGGTGTAACCGTGCTCACGCAGAAGGATTCCCTGCAATGCAAGCTGAACGCGATCCGTGGGCCACAGTTCCAGACCGCCTTCCGATTCCTTGGGGCGCCCATGCTTATAGTCGACCGGTGTAACTTCGCCATCCTGAATTTCGATCAGGTCCATTTTGGCTATGACGCGGAGCCGTTCGCTCGAAAGTGTCACAGAACGCCCATGGATGCGGTCTTCTGGATCGATCGCTTCGGGAGATGGGAGCGAACCGCCTTCGCGATCGACGCGCTTGTGCTGGATCGATCCTTCGACCGTATCGGCGCTGTCGCGAAACACGCCCTCGACGAATTCATAAAAAAACAATCGAGGGCAATAGACGAATTCATTGACCATGCGCGCCGGTAAATAATCGGGCAACTGGCGAGGGCGCGGGGGATTCGAAAGCGGCAGGGGAGCAGTGGCCATAAATCAGACGATCAGACAGGGCGCGTCGATGTTGTTATAGGGTTGGCCGAGCGACGTAATCACGCGATCGCCGCGGCCTTCGGCAGGACCGAGGTCGACAAATAGCACCTGGTCCTCTTTGTGATGGATGACTTGCGCAAGCTCGGCGCGCAGGCGAATGAGATCCGTGCGCGTAAGCTGGCATTCGAAAACGGAATATTGCAGATGATCGCCGAATCCGCGGAGGGTTTGGAACACTTTGCGCAGGCGCTTGTCGTCGGAAATGTCGTAGGTGACAAGATACGAGTTCCGCATTTATTCCCTGCTTTCCGCGAATAAGCCGATGCCATAGTGTCGCCCGATTCCGGCAATCATGGGTCCCCGCATCGGGCGCTTGAATCGAACCTGAACATGGATCCGCGGATATCCATCAAGATGCTCCGGCACCAACATCGCGGAGGCGTGTTTTGTGCCCGGCCACCATGGACCAGCCTGGAATGCGAACGACTCGATCGTCTCTTCCGAGTAGCCGGTCATTTCGAAAGCGCGGAGCAGCAAACGCTCAGTCTTCGCCAACGAGATTTCGCCGCGGCGGGCTGTGTTGTGGCCGTGCAGCACGACAGGGGTCACCGTGCGCCACAGGGGCGATCCGGCAGGAGACAGATAGCGCTTCATGACCCAATCATCGGCAGGCGGCGGGGCGAGACTACAGACATCATCGTTATTCTTGTCGGTCACTGTCGCGCCTGTGAGCTTCAGGCGCAGCATGCGCACGACTTCGCCGGGGGCACCGCCGGGCTCGATAATGAGCGCGCGGCGGATCTGCCCATCGCCGTGTTCGCCGAATAGGGTCGGGAGCGGAACGTAGGAAAGCCGGTGGTCCTGTCGATCCTTGGCTGTGTGGCCTTGAATGTAGCTTTCGATGAACGCCGGGTCGTACTCATTGTGAAGGCGTTTGGCGGCGGCCGAGCGGAGCCAGGCGGCGACTTTCATGCAGTGCTCCCAGGGAACGGCTTTTGTGCGATCGCTGTTGGGCTGCGTCAACATGAACGAAACAGCGGGCCGATAAATCTGATCGGCGCGACGATAGGCTTGCTTTCTAAACATTGAGGGACGCGTGTGCGTGTCGACGCCTTTGCCGCTGGCGCGCGCGGCGAAGCGTTTGTAGGTGGATTGAAGATCGTCGAGTGTGCCGTTCATCGGCACTTCCTGAAAATCGCCGAATAAGGCGGGTTCATACAGATCCCCTTCAACGCCGCCCCGAACCTCGGCAAACGCGATATCAACTCCCCAGCCCAGCGTGTGAAGACAGTGCGCAGCCGTGCGGAGCGAAGGAAGCATTTCCTCCGCTTCGGCGGCGTGCACGCGCCAACGATATTCAACATGAGGACCCTCGCGGTTCAACTCGCGTGGAGCCACCTGTTTCATTGTCCGCAGTGCCGCCGGATCGCCGCTCCTTCCCGCGGCCCAGTCGCGCGCGACGACGTCGGAATCGTTGTTGGGTACAGCGATTCGATACGTCGTTTGCTCGGCGGCCGGGCAGGCTCGAATGACCGGTGGATTTTGATTTTCCAGCCAGCGGAGCGCCGGCTCGACGCGCGCGGCATGCTCGCTGTTTCCGCAAGTCATGACCCCTGCGACCATCGCCTGATATAGCCGGCCGGGCGAAGGGGGCCAGTCGCCGCCATAGTAGCGGTCCATAAGGAAGGTGACGGAAATGGAAAGATCTTCTAAGCTCATTTTCCGGCCTTTTTCGATTGCGCCTTTTTCTCCGCTTTTTTTGCGGCGGCCTCCTTCACGCTTTCCGGATTGAAGGTCGCAACCCAAGCCTCGCCGACGCCGAACTCCTTGGCGGCAGCTTTGGCGAACGCTGCGGCTTCCTGTTCTGCTAACGAAAGAGGCTCGCGCTTACCGGCGCGATCCACCAGCCTGAGATCGGCTGTGGTCCCCTCGGCGGGAACGAGCAGGCATCCCTCGCGCAAGAATCGGCTCGAAGGAGCGAGCAGCGCCACTAAGGCCAGCCCGAGAATGTATCGCTGAACCTTCTTCGTCTCTTCATCGTTGGAGCTGGTTAGAGCGCGAAGAGCCACAAGATTCAGCACTGCGCGCCTTCGGATTCCTTCACGCGAGATAACACCGCCCTCGCTGCGCCCCGCCGGAGCATCGTCGAGGCCGACCTGTGACAGGAAATCCTGCGACGCGAGTTCATGTGTTTCTTCTTTCTCCGTTGCCGAGAAAAATTGTGCCGATCGCGTCAGTTTCTCCACGCCATAGGCGCGGATCGTCGCCCCAACCAGCCGCGGCAGTTTTACCTGTGTATCGCGGGAATCCCACACTCCGAATACAAGAGAAGTCGGCGCGATTTTTGCGAGGGGCTTTGCGTCGCGGGTATCGCGGATCGCCAGGAACGCGCTTCGAAGCTCGTCCCATTTGTCTGAGAACCGGACGATCGCGTCCGCCGCCCGATGGCCCGCGTCGAGAATGTGAACTTCGCGATCACCGATTTTCACTACCCCTTTTGGAACGAGCTCGGCGTAATCGGAATCTTTAAAGATCGGCTCCATGCGATTGGCCTGCGAGCCGACAGTGTCGATCAGCGCGACGTTTCCGTTTGAGGTTGAATCGATTACATAGCTCGGCGCGGATTTGGCCCCTTCTGGCAGCGCGAAGGTGGGCGGAAAGAACACTTCGCCCTTGCCGTGAACAGGCTCCAATTCCTCTTGAAGGGTAACCGCAACCGGACCGTTAAACTCCAGCCACGTGTCGAATTGATTTACGTTCATTTGCATTGTTCTCCTTGTTGAATGGCGCCGCAAAGGCGAAATATTTATAGCTTTGACCGCGCTTGTCGATCGAAAATCGAAAGGCACTGGCAGGCAATCCACGCCAGGGGCTGTGAAATGCCACTCGGGCCACGGCAGGCGGCAGCGGCACGTGCCACAGATGGTAGGTAACGGTGCGGCGATTTTCCGGGCGAAATCCTTGCAGCCCAATTGCGGCCAGAATATCGACCGCGGGGAACGTAGCCGCGTCCCGGCCGTGTTCATTGGGCGAAAATCCGAAATCGAGCGCGTTCCACGCCGACCTGGGATCGACGCCGAATTTCGATTTCGTCATCCGCGCCCTTTCAAAAATGTCATCGCCCGTGCTCTCTTCATCGAGCAGCGGTAGCAGTTCGGAAAATAGCTTCGCCGTGGTCACCTGGCCTGCCCAGCACTTGAACGAAGTCGTCTCCTGCCGGAATTCATCGAGCCACCAATCCAGCTCCAGATCGTGATTTCGATAGCGCAAAATTGCCGGACGTGTAGGCGGATCGACTTCCTTATCGGGATAGTCGACATCAGCGGATTTCAAGGCTCCTAAAATCTGCTTCAGATTGTCTGCCGTCGAGCAGACGAACTCTGCCGCTCGCGGGCGCGAGGAATCAAGCGCGAAATGCGCAAGCGCATCTGGATCATACAATCCAACCAGCTCGAATAGTCCGCAGCAGGCGAAAAATTGACCCGGATTCATCGGGTCCATGCAAACGCGAAGCTCATTCACTGGCGCCTTCTCCTTCCTTGCGCGACACCATCGCGTCGGCCGATTTGAAGACCGCCTCCAGATACGCCAGACCCCATGGGCCGAATCGCTTTTGCAGACGCGCGAAACGCCGGGCCGATTCGAGCGCGGCTTCCTGGGACTTCCGCACGTTTTCCCGATCGAGCTGCATGTCCTCAAAGTACGGCCGCGCCCCGGCGTGGTGGCTGGCGACGAAATGCAGGACCAGATCGTCGTCGGCGCCCGCGTCCACCAGCGAACCCAGCTCGTGCCGATATCCATTGAGCAGACGCGTGTTCACGGCCGTTTTCGCTTTCGCGATCGGCTGCTCCATATCGCCTCCGAAAGCCCTCTGCCACATCGGGCGATGCTTGCCTTTGTCGTGCAGCATTCCGGCGCGTTCAAACTGATCGGCAAATTGAGCCAGGCCCGCGGACTCCGCGATCTTGCGAGCGGTCTGCGCGACTGCGGACAGATGCTGATCAAGCGGCACGTTGTCGGGCTTCTGAGCCTTATTACTGCGTATTGAAAAATATAGGATCGATTTTTCCGAATCGGCCGCCGTGATTTTCAATGGCGCGCGGAATCCATGTTCGGCGGCGTAAGCCGCGGGCGATTCCCCCCGCTCGATTGGAGGAGCGTTGGAACCGATCCGCGTCCATACGTCGCCTTCGATCCTCCAACGCTCGCGCTCATTGTCAAGGTCTGCAACATCCAGACTTGGGGTGTCTTCGGCCGGAAGCTCGTCGCGAAACATGCCGCGCCTCAGGACTCCAAACCGGTCCGGCAATACGAGTGTGCACCTGTAGATGCCCTCGGCGTCTTTCAGCCCCTCCAGGGTCACGGCATCCACGCTGCCGTCGCTCGCGATCCGAATGAGTTTTTTCCCCCAAGCTTCTTCGCGTTTCTCCGCGAAGCCGCGCAGCTTTTGGAAAACACGGTAAGAAGGCTCGCGCAGCCGCTCATGAGGCCGGAGCGGGTATTGATCGAACACCTTCTCGATATCGCTCGGATCAACGCCATCCGCGGTGAGATCGGCGACATCGGCGCGCCAGACAAGCTCGGTTTCTGGCGGATCCTGCTCCTTTTCGTACTTGCCGCGCAGCCATGCTTCCACGCGCGGCACGAATCGATCTTTATAACTGGTGAGCGCCCACGTTTCGATGAGCCGGTCTTCCAGACGCGCCGTCATCGGCTTTTCGCTGCACGCATCGGGCGGGGCCGGATTGTTCCAAAGATTGCGGCAGGAAAGGTCGCCAGCTAAGCTCTCAAGATATTTGAGCGATTCCTGTTTTCTCTGTTCCTTGGGAGGCGCGAAAGCAACAAAGGCTTCTCCCGGCGGTCCCCCAAATCGATTTAAGCGTCCGAAGCGCTGGATCATATGATCCGCTTCGAGCAGATCCGTGATCAGCCGCTCGCAGGTGAGATTCACGCCGACTTCAGCCGCGGAGGTTGCGACAAGAAATACCGGCTGTTCCGGCGGCTTCTCTTTTAGAAACTTTTTAAAGTTTTCTCGCTCGACCAACTCATCTCGCTCGAGCCCGCGCATTGTGCCCGTCAACAATTCCGTCGTATATCCAGCCTTGCTGAGACGGTCCGCAAAATCCGAAGCCTTCTCCGGGCTCTCGATGAAGATCAAAGTCCTGGGGGCCGGATTTGACGTGGCGATTTGGAAAACCGTCGAATCGAACGCCTTGCCTTCCAATGGAGTCAAGCGCAGCGTTTTGGGAGCGCCGAAAATATCGGCGAAATGCTTGTTTTCACGCACGTCCTCTTCCGGATCGTGCTCGAAGCGCCGCATCTGTTGGTTTTGCTCTGCTGTCGCCGAGAGCAAAAGAATCCGCGACTGTTTTCCCTCAAGCCCCGCGGCGGGCCGGCGCGCGTGGATCGCGGCGAGAAGTTTCGCAAAGGCTGGGCTCAGATGAGATTCGTCGTTGACGATCAGTGAATCTACGGCGAAAAGGCCGGCGTCCACAGGGCGGTGATATGGACCCGATCGATATCCGCGGAACAGGAGGCGGCTGCCGATCATGTCCACGGTACCCACAATCACCGCCGGAGTCGAAGGATCGGCTGCCCATTCGCGATCATCGGCGTACTGGCCTCTCAGCGTGCCGATGGCAAGAGGGTTATTACTAAAGGAAGCGTTCGCAAGGATTGCTCTCAACTCAGGAAGTTCGGCGAGCCGCTCTTGTACCTGCTCGGCCTCATCACTGACCTGGTCCACGACGACCCGCCGGTCGACCACCCACACCAGGCGGCGGGGAACCCAACCTGTTTTCGCGCGCAGCGTCCATGCGAGCGCAAGGAGCCAAATTTGTAAAACAGTCGTCTTGCCCGAACCTGTAGGAAGCGGCACGATATTCGGCCACTCGTTTCGAATAAGGTCGGAAAAGAGCTTTTTTTGCCACGGATAAGGCTCACGAGCGGGATTCAAAATCCGAAAAGCGTCGATAAAGAAGGATCCGGCGTTTTGGTCCATTTCAATCCTAGTGAAAAATGTTCAAATATCGTCTCACAATTTCCTGGCCTGTGACTCGGCGAACCGTAAACATTCGGTTCGCTCCCGCACTCGAGGCTTCCGCAATTGCCGAGTTCGACTGGCACCCGCAATAACTGGAGTGCGTCGCTTTCGTAGTGACTTTTCATGAAATGCTCCTCTCGACGAACGGAGCACGGTGTTAAAATGGGGCAGAGCGACGGTTGTGCTCCGCAAGAATTATTGTACGTCGCTAAAACGACCACGTTTTCCAAGCGAGAACAAAGTTCGTCCGAATGATCGCAAGCCTTTGGTAAATTGGAGCGATTGCTCACCCCAAATCCGGTTGTTATTCTTCGCCCGTACCGCGCTGATCGCAGAGAATCTCATTTTCGGAAGCAGCTCGCGCTCTACAAGGAGCGCGGAGTGAGGCCCAGGCGAACAACTCACACGGTGCGACTGTATCTTATGGGTCTCACTCGGTTCTTCGACTGGCGCGACGACGAAGACGGCCACGCCTCCCTCACGACTTGCACGAGGTTGTCCGGCGGATGGCTCGGGAAAATCCGACCTGGGGTGAGGAGTGCATTGCTGCGAACTGCTCGTGAAACTCCGGGTTGGAATCCCCGCACTTTCAGCAGGTACCTCGGACCCGAGCAACCGCGAACCGGCAGAGGCGATCAGCGTTGGGCCACCTTCGTTCGCAACCATGCGGATGCGATCGTGGCCTGTGATTTCCTCGTCACCATCACCGCTCTTTTCGCATTTTCTACGTTTTCGTCGCGATGGAGATCGGTTCGCGGCGGATTCTTCACTGCAATGTCACGGACCATCCGACCGCGGAATGGACAACCCAGCAGATGCGCGAAATCCTCGAAGACCAGCATCCATATCGGTTTGTCTTTCACGACCGCGATGCGATCTTTTCGGCCTCACTCAGCTTGGTGAGCCTTTGAGGATTGGGCATCCTCATTTTTCTCTACACTGGTTTTCCGAGCCACCTGAATTTGACCCGATCTGCTTGATTCTATTGGTCGGGGCGGGGCGATTTGAACGCCCGACCCCCTGCGCCCAAGGCAGGTGCGCTACCAGGCTGCGCTACGCCCCGTATTTTCAAAAAATTACAGACATTTTACCTGCTACGACTTGGGCTGAAGCAGGGGTATAGCTACAACCTCTATAATAGCCTGATTCTCTCGCCGCTTGGGCACTCTGTTCTACCTGGGGAATCCGGGACAGGTGAACGCGATCCGCGATGATCTCGAACAGGATTCCGGGATGAAGGTGAACACCGGTTCCCGGATGACGCGGAACAGTTTCAAGCGAATCCGTAACTGCGTGCGGCTTCGCCGGAATGATTTCCACGGGCAACAATGGCAGCCTCCCCTCGAAGGGGAGGATCAGCTTGCCAGCGAGGAGATTGTCCGTGCGCAAGATCAAAGAAGTTCTTCGATTGAAGTTTGAAGTGGGGCTGGGGTTGCGAGCGATCGCCTGAAGCTGCTCGATTGGCCTCGGCACCGCACACGAGTACTTACAGCGGGCCGAAGCTGCCAAGATTACATGGCCGCTCGGACCGGAGTGGGACGATGACCGCTTGGAGGCGGCACTGTTCGGCGGCCCGCCGCGCAGCCGTCCGACGGTGCTGGCGATGCCCGACTTCGCCGAACTTCGTCGGCAGCGGCAGCAACATCCACACGCGACGCAGCAGTTGCTTTGGGAGGAGTATCGGCGGGCAAACCCGAATGGCTACCAATACGGCCGGTTCTGCGAGCTGTACCGGCGGTGGAAACAGTATGTGGTTCTGCGCCTGGAGCATAAGGCCGGCGAAAAGCTGTTTGTGGATTGGGCAGGAACGACGATACCGATCCATGACCCGCGCGGTGGTTCAGTGCAGCAGGCGCATCTATTCGTCGCCGTGCTGGGAGCCAGTTCCTACACTTACGCCGAAGCCACTGCCGACGAGCAGTTGGCAAGCTGGATCGGTGCTGATGTGCGCGCCTTCAAGTTCTATCAGGGCGTGCCCAAGCTGGTGGTTCCGGACAACACCAAGCCCGGCGTCACCAAAGCCTGCCGCTACGATCCTGACCTGAATCCGACTTACCAGGAGATGGCTATGCATTTACGGCATCGGCATGGTTCCGGCGCGGCCATACAAGCCCCGCGACAAGGCCAAAGTCGAATCGAGTGTGCAGTTGGCCGAGCGTTGGATCATCGCGGCGATGCCGAATCGAAATTTCTTCTCGATTGAGGAGTTGAACCAAGCTATCCGCGAGCTTCGCGACCGCGTCAACCGGCGGCTCTTCCGCAAACGCGAAGGCTCACGCGCATCACAGTTCGCGGTTCTCGACAAGCCTGCGCTGAATCCTCTGCCTGCCGAGCGGTTCGATCTCAGTCAATGGTCTCGCGCACGGGTCAACATTGATTACCACATCGTTTTTGACACCAACTACTACAGCGTTCCCTACAACCTGGCAATGGGCGAAGCGAGACACCGTTTGGGTGGGAATGTCGTCCGGGATGTTCGCTCCCAGTCACTCCAGCGCTGAGCGGGACAAGGGCTGCGCCCCTTTCCCCGCACCCCTTTCTTGCGTCTCCTTCAAGCGCATAATCACGAACTTCATTCCATGAACAGCCAGCATTCAGAAGGAGTTCAGCAAAACGGTGTATTTTACGTACGGCTATACGCGTTCGAGCTGGTATGCCGAGCATACCGACCCGCAAAAGGCGATGTATGCCGCGGAACAAGATGTTCAGGACGAAGCTAATCGCCGTATCGCCGTATCCGTGACGCCGGAATTCAGGCAGCGCAAATTGTCAGAGAGGGCAAGTTCGATGAAGCCAAGCGCGTCATGGAGCAAGCCAAGATGGAGCAGAGGGAAATCGACTCTTGGCAAGACTTCCGAATCTCCTGCGCCAGAAAAGACTCCAGTCGTCGCTGACGCTTCTCCGTTAGTCACGCCCCGCCAACTGCCACGCAACCGGAAACAGTTCAAAAGTCCGAACCACACCCAGAACCAATTCGTCGCCCACCGCCTCCTGTTGTGGTTCCAACTATTCAATTGTTATTCGCCCAGTTATTTCAGAAACATAAGATTGGCATCTCTGTCGGTGAATCGAGCCGCCAATAGCAGCGCTCGACTCTCCGATTGAAGGGTAGACGGAGCCGGGCAATTTGTGTACGCGTCGAAACAGGAAAGTATTGAATTCCCACCAAAAACAGTTCTGCTATCGAGGCGAGATTCCGAACCTGGCGAGTTGGCGAGACCGTCCACGAAAAATTTCATTAGCCCGCTACGCTTTTGTGGAAGCCGCGAGTTCTTTGACGGGACGGACTTCGACGCCGCCGAATCGGGCGGCCGGGATTTTCGATGCGAGTTGAATCGCCTCGTCCAGATCCCGAGCCTCGATCAGAATAAAGCCTGCGATTTGCTCTTTCGTTTCCGCGAACGGTCCATCAGTGACCAGCATTTTGCGATGAGAAGGGCGGATTGTCTTTGCGGCACCAACGCCTTGCAGCGCCTGGGCGGCTACAAAGTGATTCCTTCGACGCAGAACTTCGTCATAAGCCAGGCTCTGGTCGTCCAGTTCACGGGACTCCTTCCTGGACAGAGCGTTCAGCTTTTTTTCATCAAGAAAGATCATGCACAGGTATTTCATTGGTCCTTCCTCCGCCGGCGTCGGGTTGCCGGAAAATGGCCAAGTTTGCGCCTTTTCGGGCAGCAAAGGCGCGCTGGGCGTCGAAACATAAACGGCCCGGCATTGGCGTCTCGATTGCACTAACCAGTTAAACACCAGGAGAGTTCCGTGAGTATTCCCGGCCGGCGGATCGCTGGCTCCATCTGTATTGTCCTGGGTATCGCCGGACTGGCACTCCCACTCCTGCCGGGAATTCCATTGCTCCTGATCGGCCTGAAATTGCTGGGTGCGGATCACACAGTGAAGGACTGGCTAAACGATTCAAAAAGACGTCCACGTAAGCGAACTTCTGGATCGGCAAAAGGAAGCAATAAGATGACACCGAAAGTTAGCGGAGGCTATGAAATTCTCTGCATCGAGTTCACGGAAACACCATCCAAGCTGCGGCACGTCGAGCCGCCAGACGGCTCGCGAGGCCGTGGTGTGGACCGATGCAAATCGCTTTGCTGGCAATTCTTCTTGCCGCCGCGTCATTTGACGCCGCGAGCCAACCGCTTCGGGACCCAGCCAACTCCGGCGGTAGCGCGGATCCAAAGCCGGGGCAGAACGAGCCGCCGTGGACGCTTGAAATTTACCCTATCCTCGCGTGGGCGCCGGTTTTCGGCGCCAGTGTCAGTCTGCCTTCAATTCCCGTGGGTGGGTTGCCCGGGATCTCGGGCGGGACCGGCGGCACGCCAGCGGAATCCGGATCCACCTCGACGTCATTCAATGGGGCCGCACTTGTTGGCGCAGCCTTTTATAAAGGACCCTGGCTCGCTGAATTCAATGCGCTTTGGGCCGGGATGTCGGCAAGCAGAACGACGCCACGGACGGACATTTCGACTCAGGGGATCTTTGGGGACGCGATTGTCGGCTATCGGGTCTTTGGAGATGTCGCGGTAACGGCCGGCGTCCGGCGATTGGGTCTGAAGATCGGCGCGCAGGTGGGGGACCTGCCAAAAGTTCATTGGAAGCCCGGCTTTTGGGATCCGCTGGTGGGGTTGGATTGGCGGGCGAGATTCGGGCAGAGCTGGACAACGGAGCTTCGGTTGGAAGGTGGAGGATTCGGAGTGGGGTCCGATGTCGACGTGTCCGGGAGTTTTCGAGCCTCGTGGCGATTCGCACATCACTTCAACATGACGTTCGGCTACGGTGCGCTGCATTACCAGAATTCGCACACTGTTTTGGGCCGATCGTTCAAAACGAAGCAGACTTTAAACGGTCCTATTTTCGGATTCGGAATCGTCCTTTAGAACGCGGCACGTCTGGTCAGCCGAAGGGCGGCGTCGTATACTATGACGCGAGATGACACGAACCGCTCTTCTGCTTATGGCCTCCATCGGCGGTTTGGTCGAGGCGCAGTCCTCGCCAGTTTATGAGGTGTATGGAATCCGCTACGCCACGCTCAAGGATTTTTCGGTCGCGGGACTGGTGGCGGGCGCGGATAAGTCGCGAAAGATGGATATCGCGATGTATATCTGGCTCATCAAAGGAGGCGGGCACAACGTTCTGTTCGATTGCGGATTTTACCGCGAGCAGTTCATAAGGCAGTGGCATCCGGCGGATTATCAGAAACCCTCGGATGCGTTGAAGAATGCGGGACTGAAGCCTGAAGACATTACCGATGTGATTATCAGCCACATCCATTGGGACCATGCCGACGGTTTCGATTTGTTTCCCAACGCGAAGATCTGGATCCAGCGCGAGGAGTTGGAATACTACGCCGGCGAAGCATGGCAGGGCGGGAAGCGGCGCACGGCCGCGGATCCCGACGATCTGCTCGGGCTGGTGAAGTTGAACACCCAGGGCAAGGTGAATCTTGTCCACGGCGATGCGCAGGAGATTCTGCCCGGAATTGCCGCTTACACGGGCGGCAAGCACACGTGGCAATCGCAGTTTATTTCGGTGAATACGGCGGCGGGGAAAGTCGTGCTGGCGAGCGACAACATTTACATGTACGAGAACATCGAGAAGCATGTGCCGATTGCGGCGACGCTCGATGCGGAATCGAATGTGCGCGCGCAGGATCGGGCGAAACAGATCGCGTCAAATCCGAAATTCGTGATCCCCGGCCACGATCCGGCGGTTATGAAGAACTTCCCTGAAGTGGGGCCGGGCGTAGTGAAGATCCAGTGATTGCCGGTCACAGACAGCGTCCGGGGATTGAAGACGACGGATTTCTTTTGTCCTCGATCGATTCCGGATGCGAGAGTGGATACCTCGCATCCGGTGGGCTTTGGAATGACTGAAGAAGCGCCGGTATTCTTCGCGCGTAGTGCGGCCTTTGAGATTGTTCCATCGCAGTTTGCTCCGGGGGGCGAGGCGCGGACAATCGTGAAGTATGCGGGGGATCATGTTTTGCAGAGTGGATGGATTCTCGGAGAGAATCGGCTCTACAAAAGGGCTGCCGCGGCCGATGTGACGATGGACAAGAACACGTGATCCTTTTTGGATTCCGTGTCCAGAATCGCGCGCAGCCGCACGTGACGTTCAAGTTGTTTTTCAATTCGCTGTACTACGGAGCTCTGTCGCCGGGGCGGCTGGAGTAGACCGGGCCGCAGGCGCTCACCGCACTGTGCGGGCGTTGAACGGGAAATGCGGGGCGGCCGATTAATCGATCACATCGCTCGCCCCGGCCAGTTCGCGCCGGCGCTCCCACTGGAGCTTATCCTGGTATTCCTGCCAAAGCGTCGTTCCTCCGGCCCAGAAGTAGCCTCCGACGAAAAGCATCAGGAAAGGGATTGCGAGAAAATTGTAGGATTCGATCGCGAAGATCACCATCCACAGGAAGAATCCGCCGAAAGCGAGTTCCGCGTACGGGAGCCAGCCGCTGCGGCGGCGATATTTGACGGTCTCGACGCGAGCTTTTTGTTGGCCTGCGATCGCGTACTTGGGAGTTCGGGCGAAACTGGTCTGATAACCGATGAGCGCTTCGATTACCGCGCGGGTATTGATGATCGTCAGCGCGACTCCAGCCGCCATCAGCGCGGGGAGGAACAGGAACGCCCGCTTCCAGTTCTTCGGGTACAGTTCGCGGTGGGCGATGACGTAGAAGGCGGAGATGGACCAAAAAGAAGCGGCGATCAGGGGCAGATCGATGAGCAGCATCTGGAACCAGCCCATGTAAAAGCGCACGATCATCACTGGAAGCATCAGCGCGCTCACCGCGATCATCAGCGGATAAGAAATGTTCGGCGTGAGATGGAAAAACGCCTCCGCTTTGACCCGGAACGGGAGTTTTGCGCGGAGAATAGTGGGCAGGAGTTTCTTTGCGACCTGCGTCAATCCTTTTGCCCAGCGGGACTGCTGGACCTGGAAACTGTGCGTGTCGACGGGCAGCTCCGACGGGCATTCAATCCAGGGGCAATAAACGAATTTCCAGCCTTTGAGCTGCGCGCGGTAGCTGAGATCGGAATCTTCGGTAAGGGTGTCGTGCTGCCAGCCGCCCGAATCGTCGATCATGGCGCGGCGGAGGATTCCCGCGGTTCCATTGAAATTGAAGAATAGTCCGCCGCCTGCTCGCGCGACATGCTCCAAAACAAAGTGGCCGTCGAGCAGCATCGCCTGGACTTCGGTCAGCAAGTTGTAACTGCGGTTGAGATATGTCCACCGCGTTTGCACCATTCCGACCTTTTCGTCCGCGAAGTAGTGGACGGTGCGCTGAAGGAAATCGACCGGCGGGACGAAGTCCGCGTCGAAGATCGCGACAATTTCACCGGTCGCGGTCTTCAAGCCATTTTGAAGAGCGCCTGCCTTGTACCCCTGGCGATTGGTTCGATGAATGTACTCGATCGGATATCCGGCGGCGCGGTATTCACCCACCAGACGCTCGGTAAAGGGATGGGTATCGTCGGTTGAATCGTCCAGAACCTGGATTTGAAGCAGTTCACGCGGGTAATCCATCTTGACGGTTTCTTCGATGAGCCGCTCGACGACGTAGCGCTCATTGAATAAAGGCAACTGAATGGTCACGCGCGGGAGCTCGGCGAAACGGGCCGGTGGATTTTCCGATAGATTCTTACGGTACTTCCAATAGCCGCGGATCATTTCGTAGCGATGCAGTCCGTAGAACGAGAGCACAAAAAGAACCGCAAAGTAGGGAACCAGGATCGCGTAATCAAAAAACTCCAGATGGTGGATGCCTATGAAAGGATTGTCGAAAAAGGCGTCGCGGAGTTTATCGAGAGTGGATGAAGTATTGCCGGCCAAAAGAAACGCCGGCAAAAACGGCATCGTAAAGGTGTTCACAGGAATCGGCAAGTTCGCAACGGGCCGGCGGACCTGCTCCCGGCATCTATCTATTATAGGGTATTTAGCCGGGTGCTATAATCAACGCTTCGAAATGAAATTCTTTCTTGACACGGCCAATCTGGACGAACTGCGTGCGGGCGCACGCTGGGGAATCATCGATGGCGTCACCACCAATCCTTCTTTGATCGCCAAGGAGGGGGTGCCGATCGAGGAGCAGATCCGCCGGATCTGCGAGATCATCGATGGCGACATCAGCGCCGAAGTGATTGCAACGGAAGCGGATGAGATGCTGGAGCAGGGGCGGAAGCTGGCCAAGATCCACAAGAACGTGGTGGTTAAGGTTCCGTTGACTCGCGATGGGATCCGGGCGTGTTCGATCTTCAGCCGGGAAGGCATTCGCGTCAACGTAACGCTGTGTTTCTCGGCGGGGCAGGCGCTGCTGGCGGCGAAAGCGGGGGCGTATTTCATCAGTCCGTTCGTCGGGCGGCTGGACGATATCGGAGCGAACGGAATGGACCTGATTCGCGATATCGTACTGATCTATAGGAATTACGGGTTCAATACGCAGGTCCTGGCGGCGTCGCTGCGGAATACGACGCACGTGATCGAGGCGGCGAAGGCGGGAGCGCACATCGGGACGCTTCCTTATAAAGTGGTGGATGCGCTGTTCAATCATCCCTTGACGGATAAGGGGCTCGATCAGTTCCTGAAGGACTACGCGAAGGTTTTCCAGGCGACGACAACTCGATAGCGGTACCATACTTCGGTGTCACCGATTGCGCAAATCGCCGCGCTGAGCGGCTTGGCGATAGGATTGATCGCGCTGGCGATCTACATCGGGTTGCGCGTCAAGGGAAATCCTGAAAAGCGCGAGCGCAAACGGAGACTGAATATCAGCCGTACGGGTCGATTAGGAGATGCGCTCATCACCGAGTACAGCGAATCCGTCATTTACTACTCATACACGGTTCGGGGAGTGCAGTACACGGCTTCGCAGGACGTCTCGTCGCTGCGGGATCGGCTTCCGGCGGATCCGGAGAGGCTGATCGGCGTCGCGAACATGAAGTACGCGACGAATAATCCGGCGAATTCAATCCTGGTCTGCGAAGACTGGAGTGGGTTGCGGGTGGCGGATCGGAAGGCGGGGTAATTGGTTTTCACGAAGCGCCTTCGGGAAGGCGTGCGGCGCGGATTCATCACGTGCAGTATCCGGATCTGGAAACGGCCGCATGTCAAGGTCGGCGGGCGTTACCCGATGGACGAAGGTGAAATCGTGATCGATTCGATCGAGCAGATCACGATGGGCGACATCACTCAGGATCTGGCGATCGAATCAGGCTTCGAAAGCAAGTCGGACTTGCTGAAGGTGGCAAAGCACGGGTCGGGTGAGAATGTCTACCTTGTACGTTTTCACTACGCTCTTTCCGCGCCAAAGCATACACGCAAGTGATTCGAGAGTGTTCCCGGCGGAGGGTGGAGTGGTGAAGTGAACGTGATAGCGGGGTCTCGCGGCCAGCCATTTTTTTCACTGCCGGACGCTCGATGCGCTCCAGAAACTCCTGATGCCGGTGCCGCGGCTGGCGCGCGCCGATCACCGTTCCTTCTAAAACGTTGAGGGCCGCGAATAAGGTCGTGGTTCCGTGCCGTTTGTAATCGTGTGTTTGCCGGATGGGCTGCGTTCGATCCAGCGCCTGAATCTGGCTTTTCTTATCCACGCTCAGCATGATGGCCTTTTCCGGCGGATTCAGGTACAAACCCACGGTGTCCCGGACCTTGGGAGGCAAAGTCGGGATCGTTACTGAACTTGAACGATTCCACGCGATGCGGCTTGCAGCTTGTGTTTTTTCCAGATGCGAAGGACCGTTGCCGGACTGACCTTCTGGTGGCGCGCACGCTCCAGTGCGTCGCATCCTTGGGAACCGTCCGAATCGTAGCTTCAACGATGGCAGCTTCTTTATCGGGAGAAATCTGTTTCGGCCGTCCACTCCGCGCCGGTCGGCAAGCAACACGGTCGTCACAGTGGTGGAGAGATTCGCGGGCCAGAACATGATTGGCTCGCCCCTGGGCAGCGCCGAGAATGATGTTCAAACGCAGGAGAATCCCGCGCGGAATACCGCGCTGACGACTGAGCGCGACCAGTTCTTTGCGGTCGACCTCACTCACCAAGAGCCTCGGAGCAGGAGGCATCGGCATGTCCACTCCCAGTATGCAGCAAAGTCTCCTATTCGCCCAGTTATTTCAGAAACACAAGACCAGGCAACCTTCCTCCGAACATTTTAACGGTAGCCGAGGCGACGTCTCACGTTAAAGCGTCCCCCGCGGTTCAATTCTCTTTTGAGATGGGGCTTAAACGGACCACCAAAGGAGACGTCTCCGACTAAATGTTCTTTGAAACATCCGGGGGCTGACAGAAAAGCGTTGGACCGCCTGCTGCCGCGGGAGGTTGCGCATCTCGCCGCTCTTCAACGTCCTAAGACTGTGGAATATGCCAATAGAGGACCGGGAGTGAATCAGAACTTTTTTTGAGGGATGCCGCGTTGTCGAGTGTCCCTTGTTTATTCCGATCTACTCCCGGTCCCACAGTGAGTACGGCGCCCAGTGCGGATTTGGACTAATTCTAGGGCATTTAAGATGGAAAACTCCTTTCGCATTCCGAACGTAGCCGTTTCAGGCCGAATCTCGCTCTCCCTTTGATGGTCCCCAAAGGCTGCTGTTCGATAGCCGCGACCTCGCTGAATGCATAGCCTTCGAGAAATATTTTTTTAAGAACGCTTTGTTGTTTTACGGGAAGTCTGTTCAATAATTCATCGAAAAGAACAGTCCGTTCGAGAGGCAACAGCGGAATCGCCTGCGCGGAATGTTGCAGTGTGCTGGAGCCGAATTCCGTGTCTCGCGCGGCCTTGGCTTGAATGCGCCGCAGCAGATCCAAAGCGCGGCTCCGCGAAAGGATCACAAGCCAGGTCACCAGTTCGCCGCGAGCCATCTGAAATTTATCCGGGGCCCGCCACAGCGCCCAAAACACGTCCTGCGTAACTTCCTGGGCATCGGAAGAGCAGCGAAGTACCTTCAGCGCCGTGGAATAAACGCGCGGATAGTACCTGTGCATCAGAATATCCAGGGCGGATTCATCGCGGCGCCTGATCGATAGAATCAGTTCTGCGTCGGTAAGGCCCGAAGAGGCGTTTCTATTCACCCTGCGCATCCGAGTCTACATTTTTCGTGATGGTTCTACAGCGAGCACCGTTTCGACAGCCTTCACGATTTCATCCTCCAGCCACGGCTTCTCAACAAGGAGCTTGCCCTTTCGGCGCCACCGCCTGATTTCCGATTCAGATGCCATCCCGGTTGTAAGAATAATGGGCAACCCAGGCCGAATTCCGCGGCTTTTTTCGAGCAACGCGGCGCCATCCATCGCCGGCATGAATAAATCCGCGATTAAGACGTCAATCGAGGGATCGGCCCTAAGGATTTCAAGGGCTGCGTAGGGGTCGGTAGTCGACACAACGCGGTAGGGGAAATGTTCGAACGTCTGGGTGAGCGCCCGAATCACAGCGACTTCATCATCGACTACAAGAAGCGTCCGAACAGTGTCGCGCTGCATCGCCGCTAAACGCCTGCACAGATTGTATACTAAATCCGTGCGCGCCGGATAGGACTAATGTAATTTCATCTGGCAAATCGACAAGACGTTTGCGAGAAATGCCGTGAAATCCGGAAGACTTCTACGAGTCCATCATTTTTTGATCGCCGTAGTGTTTTCCCTGATGATCCTTGGTTTGTTGGTTGTCGCCAATGCAGGCATGGACGTGCTTACCTCCATGCGCGCCTACGTCGGCGGCGAAGGCCTGTGGTCGAAAGGCCAGAAGGATGCCGTTCATTATCTACTCCGGTACGGAAGATCGAGGCTGGAAAGCGATTACGAACGCTATCGCATGGCCCTCGCCGTTCCGATGGCCGATCACAATGCCCGCGTGGAGATGCAGAAGACCACGGTTGACCGTAGAAAAGCGGCGCTCGCTTTTGTCGAGGGACGAAATCACCCCGATGACGCTCCGGGAATGGTCAACCTCTTTCTCCGGTACTACGATGAACCGCACATCGCTCACGCGATTCAAGTGTGGAGCGAGGCCGACAACCTGCTTCAAGATTTGGGGCGGCTCGGTTCCCAGATCCGCCAGGAGATTTCGAGCGGACATCCCGACGAGGCGCGTGTAGCCGAATTGATCGGCCAGGTGGACGCTCTAAACGAGCGGTTCCCCGTGCTTGAAGACGACTTCTCCCGCAGCCTGGGCGATGCGGCTCGAAACGCCCGGTCGATCGCCTTCTCCGTGATGTTTGGCGGAGCGCTTCTCGCGCTGCTGCTGGGGCTCTTTGTTTCCTACCGCCTGATCGTCCGGGCCTGGGATGCGGATGAACAGTATCGGCATCTTTTCGAGACCGCGAGCGATGCGGTTATTATTGCCGATCACGACACGGGAGTAATCCTGGATGCGAACGCGAAGCTGGCCGAACTCTCCGGCACTCCAGTTCACAGAATGATCGGCGCGCGGCAGCGGGACTTCTTTGGAAGAGAGATTCCTTCCGTTCATGGATCATCCGATCTGAGCATGGGCGACCTGGTGATCCGTCACACCAGCGGGGTCTCGATTCCAGTCGATGTGCGTACCAGTCAAGGCCGATTCCGTGGACGCTCAGTCGACTACAGCGTGGTGCGCGACATTCGCGAGCGGCAGAAAATGGAACAGCAATTCCAGGAGGCGGCGCGGATGGAAGCGGTGGGCCGACTCGCCGGCGGAGTCGCGCACGATTTTAATAACCTGCTCACAGTCATCGCAGGCTACGCTCAAGGACTCAAACGAATGGCTGCGGGCGACGCCCGCGAGAAGGCCGATCAGATACTCGGCGCGACTGTCCGCGCGGCCGCGCTGGTCAGACAACTCCTGGCGTTCAGCCGCAAGCAGCCTCTTGAACCGCAGCCGTTGGATTTGAATCGGCTGATCCTGAACCTTAAGGACATGCTGCGCGGCGTGTTGAACGAGCAGATACAATTGACGCTGGAACTCGCGCCGGAACTGGGAATCGTCGAGGCCGATCCCCATCAACTCGAACAGATTCTTTTGAATCTCGCGACGAATGCGCGGGACGCCATGCCAGACGGCGGATCCCTGGTGGTCCGTACCTGGAATGACGACTCAGGCTCGGACCAATTTGTCGGGTTCTCGGTTACCGATACCGGCCATGGGATCGATGAGGCAACGCAGCGCCGGGTTTTCGAACCGTTTTTCACAACCAAACCGCAGGGAAAAGGCACAGGGCTTGGTCTGGCGAGCGTGTACGGCACTGTGAAGCAGAGCCGCGGGCAGATCTCCCTTGAAAGCACACCGGGCCAAGGGACAGCGGTTCGCATTTTGCTTCCCCGCACAAAGCAGGTTCCGCAAGTCCCCCTACCATTGAAGAATACGGTTATGCCGGCGGGGATTGAAACCGTGCTGCTGGTCGAGGATGACCCGGGCGTTCGCCAAGTGCTATCGCATGGACTGGAACAGGAAGGCTACTGCGTCGAGACCGCGCGCAACGGACGCGAGGCCGTGGAGATGTGCCAGGCAGCGCCGCGAGCATTTTCGCTGATCGTGACCGATGTGGTCATGCCGGAGATGGGAGGCATCGCGATGGGTGATCGTCTGCGCTCGGCGGGAATTTCGATTCCTATCATCTATGCGACCGGATACCACCAGGACCTCGAGAAATATTCGACATCGAATCTGCCGCTCGCGGCGGGACTTTTGCTGAAACCTTTCGCGCCTCAGGAATTGGCGGCCGCGGTAAGGCAAGCGCTTTCGGCCCGCGCGGCGGTGGACGAAATTTCGCTACGCTCTTAACGACGCATTCCATTTCCGCCGGGTCCGGCCGTGGAGCGGCCGTCCAGCGCCGAAAGCGCCGCTCCAGGTTTCGCAAAAATGGGACTATGAGAAGATAATTGACCACCAATGAATCTGCTCCCGCGAGACGACAAGTTTTTTCAGTATTTCCAACAGCAAGTGAGGCTCATTTCACGAGCCGCCGATCTCCTTGTGGAAGGGGCCTCGGCGGGAAACGCGCACTTGGCCAACGCCGCGCACCAGATCCACACCCTGGAGGAAGAAGCCGACAGCATCCTTCACGACATCTATACACGTCTGAATTCTACGTTCATCACGCCGCTTGATCCGGAGGATATTCAATCGCTCTCGTCGCACCTTGACGACGTGATCGATGGAATCGAGGATGCCGTGCATCGAATGCTCGATTATCACATCGACCCGCTGCCGGGGACGGCGATCGAACTCTGCCGGATCATTCAATCGTGTTCGCTCATCCTCCAGAAGGCATTTGACGCGTTGGCGAAGGGCGAGACTTTCATCGCCCACAGCATCGAGATCAACCGCCTCGAAGAGGCGGCAGATCAGCTCGGGCGGGCGGCAGTGCGTCAGCTCTTTGAGGACGAGAAGGATCCGATTCGAATTATGAAGCTCAAGGAAATTTACGAGTTCCTGGAGCAGACCACCGACTATTGCGAAGACGTGGCGGATGCCCTGCAAAACGTTCAGGTAAAGAACTCGTAATCTGCATGGACTCAACGCTGATTTTGGTCGCCGTGATTGTCGCGGTTGCTTTGATCTTCGACTTTATCAACGGCTTCCACGATGCCGCCAATTCGATCGCGACGATCGTCGCCACTCGCGTACTCTCACCCAGCCAGGCCGTAGTCTGGGCGGCGGGATTCAACTTTATCGCGGTATTCCTGCTGGGCACCGGAGTGGCGAAAACCGTCGGGAGCGGAATGATCGATCTCCAGTACGTGACGCCATACGTGATCCTCGGCGGGCTGATCGGCGCAATCACATGGGACCTGATCACGTGGTGGTTCGGATTGCCGACGAGTTCCTCGCACGCCCTGCTTGGGGGCTATGCGGGCGCGGCGATGGCGCGCGTCGCCCACACTCGCGGCATCGATCGGATTTTCGACGCCCTCATCGGCGGCGCGTGGCTCAAGACGATTCTTTTTATCCTGGTTGCGCCGCTGATGGGGCTGGCGACCGCCTACGCGTTGATGATCGGCGTGTACTGGCTGTTCCGGAACGCCTCGCCGCTCAAGATGGACCGGTACTTTCGACGGCTCCAGCTCGCCTCTTCGGCGCTGCTCAGTTTCTCCCACGGCGGAAACGACGCGCAGAAAACGGCTGGAATTATCACCGGCGTGCTGGTCTCTTCCGGCCTGCTGAAAAAATTCGAGATGCCAGCCTGGGTGATCTTTTCCGCCTATGGGGCGATCGCGCTCGGAACGCTGTCAGGCGGCTGGAGGATCGTCCACACGATGGGGTCTCGCCTGACCCGTCTCAAGCCAAGGAGCGGGTTTTGCGCCGAAGCCGCCGCCGCTATTTCGATTCTTTTCGCGACCGAATATGCACACCTTCCCGTATCCACGACTCACGTGACAGCCGGGGCGATCGCCGGCGTAGGATCGATCCAGCGGCTCAAGGCCGTGCGATGGGGCTTAGCCACCAACATCGTGTGGGCATGGATACTGACGATTCCGGCGGCGGCGCTCATGGGATGGCTGACGATGGAAGCGATTCAACTGTTCGTGCCCTGAATCAGGCGCTTCCACTCCCGCGTTCGGCCCCGGGCCGGTGACGCACGTCGATTCCCTGGACGTAAAACAAAACATCTTCCGCGATATTGGTGGCGTGATCGGCAATGCGTTCGAGCGTCCTCGTCACGGTGAGAAGACTGAGAGCGTGGCGAAGCCGTTGAGCGTCTGACTGCATGACTGCCACCAACTGATGAAAGCAGCTTGTGCGCATGGTATCGACTTCATCGTCAGAGGCGAGGACATCTTCCGCCATCGCCGCATCCGACAAAGCAAAAGCGTCGATGCTCTTTCGCACCATAGAGCGCACAAGGCCGGCCATGAGCGGGATATCGACGATGGGAGCGGCGGCAGGTCTGTCTAACAGGACTTTCGCAGTGTGCGCGATGTTCACCGACAGATCGCCCATCCGCTCCAGGTTCGGAACAATTTTGAGAATGGCGATCAGAAAACGCAAATTCGTGGCCATCGGCTGATGGAGCGCGAGCAGATTGATCGATTGGTCGTCAATCTCCACTTCCATTCGATTGATTTCGACTTCCGTTGTGAAGACCCGGTCGGCCGCGGCGCGGTCGCGATGAGTGATGGCTCGAACGCTGAGTTCAATCGCCTGCTCGACAAGAGAGCTCATCTCCAGCAGCCGCTGCTTTACGCGTTCCTGTTCGCCGCCGAATTTACTCACGCTCGTCCCCGCGGAATGGTGACTCGGAACGTCGATCCACAGTCGGGACCGGAAAGAAGAGTGAGCGTGCCGCCATGCGCCTCGATTGCCCATTTCGCAATGGAAAGTCCCAGGCCCGCGCCGCCTGATTCACGCCAGCGAGCTTTATCGACCCGGTAGAACCTGTCAAAGATTTTGTCCTGGTCTTCCGCTGGAATTCCAGGCCCTTTGTCCTGAACTTCCACGAGAATCGCGCCACCGGCGCCTTGGACATGCAAGGTTACCGTCTCACCGGCCGGCGAGTACTTGATCGCATTGTGAATCAGGTTGACCAGCGCCTGCCTCAGAAAAATGGGATCTCCCTCTAGGCGCAAATGCTCGTCGCCCTCGATGCCGATCCGCACGGACTTTTCTTCGGCGAGAACTTCAAACAGGCCGGCCGCTTCACGCGCCAGACTGAGAACGTCGATGGCGGCGCGGCGCAGTTGAATATGACCCGAATCGGCGCGCGAGATCGTAAGGAGATTATCGACCAGCGAGGTGAGGCGATTGACTTCTTCAAGCATGCTGCCGACGATATCGCGATATTCCTCGCGAGTGCCGTCTTTCTGTAACCCCACTTCTCCAACGCTGCGGATCATCGCAAGCGGCGTCCGGAGTTCGTGCGAGGCGTCCGACGTGAATCGGCGAAGCTGCTCGAAGGAGCGCTCCAACCGCGATAGTGTCTCGTTGAAGACCATGGCCAGTTGTCCCAGCTCATCGTCTCTGCCAACGGGCAAGCGCGCATCGAGCTTATCGGGCGTGATTTCGCGAGCCTGCCGCGTCATCGCTTCGACGGGAGCAAGCGCGCGGCCGGCGAGGGCGTATCCGGCAAATCCAGCCGCGGAGAGGGGCAGCGGGAGCACCAGCAGAGAGGCGAACATCAATTCCTTCAATCGTGAGAACAACGGTTCTTCGCTATGCGCGAGGCGAATCAGCAGCAAATTTCCGTCAAGCGCGTGGACGCGGCTGACCACGCGCACTCGCGTTCCGTCCGAGAGCTTCACAGTTCGCGGCGAGTATCCGCCGATCCCTTCGCCAGGAAACGGCGGGCCGCCGAGCGACCGGGCTCCGAGCCGATCGTTGCGCAGCAGAACGGCCCCGTTCGGATCCCGCACCTCGACGAATCTTTCCAGGACATCTTTCGATTCAGGGTGATTGTGATAGTCCTCACGAATTCGCAGCTTGCCCGCGGCATCGAAATAGAACAGGCCCTCTACAGTCTCCAGTTCCTGGACGGCGAAGTGATCGAGCTGGCTGCGAAGCTGAAGGAACAGCAAAAGGGACGTGGCGGCCCACGCCAGCACGAGTAACGCTCCCAGCACGGAGACGTACCAGACGGTCAACCGGGTACGCAGGTGCGTGGGGCGAAACTGCATCAGGGCCGATCTTCCTCGCGCAGCACGAATCCGACGCCGCGTACCGTGTGCAGGAGCTTGCGGTCGAATTGCCCATCGACCTTGCGGCGTAGCCTGACGATCTGCGCGTCGATGACATTATCGAGTGGAGTTTGACGGGCGGTTTCCTTCCAGATCTCCCGAGCCAGCATTTCACGCGAGACGACGCGGCCTTGATTCGCGAAAAGATATGCCAGCAGGTCGAATTCGCGGGCGGTCAGATCGAGCGGCTCGCCGGAGCGCGAAGCGAGGCGTTTTGCCGTATCCATTTCCAGATCGGCGAGCTTGAAGCGGGGGCTGGGGTCGGGCTTGCCGCGGCGCAGCAAAGCGCGCGTCCGGGCCAATAATTCAGGGAATGCGAACGGCTTGACAAGATAGTCGTCCGCGCCGGTATCGAGGCCGCGGACGCGGTCTTCGATCGTGTCGCGGGACGTCAGCAGAAGAACCGGCGTTCGAACCCCGCGCTTTCGCATGGTCGAGAGGATCTCGAAACCGTCGTGGCCCGGCAGCATGACGTCAAGGATCACCAGATCGAACGGCTGCGCCTGGACAAGATAAAAGCCCTCTTCCCCTGTATGCGCGACACGAACCGAGTAATCATCCGACTCCAGTCCGTCCTTCAGCGCCTTGGCCATCTTCTGCTCGTCCTCGACCACCAGGATGTGCACGTCCCTTTATAGGGTTGCGGCAACCTGATTCGCAAGTGCGCGGATCCTGATTTTTTTCTGACAGGCGCGTCAGAAAGAGTTCACGAACTCTTCAGGCGAAAACCGGGCGGTTCGATGTTAAAAATCCAAAGGAATGTTGTCGCCGGGAATCGCAAAGAAAGTCACGATCCGCCTGAACGAAGGCACGGCTGCGCATCACGATTTTCCCCACCTCGGGTTTTTCCGGCTGCGTGGGGAAGAGAAAACCGAGGCTCATGGCACAGTTGTCCTCAAGGCTGCGGCGCGAGAAGAACCTCGCTAGCATGCGCAAACGGCATCTTCTCAGCGTTGCGCTGCTCGCGATGGCTCGGCATGCCTCGGCGCAAATCCCCAGGCGCCTCACCCTGGCGGACGCCGAGCAGGCGGCGCTGAAGAACCATCCCCGCATTGGCTCGGCGAATCTGAATGCGCAAGCAGCGAAGTCCATCGTGACGGAGGCGAAATCGGCGCTGTATCCGTTCATGGCCGGAAACTTCACGAGCGTCGGCGCCGAACACAACGCGACGCTCGCCGCAGGCACGATTCAGACCTCGAGTCTCTATAGCCGCGTTGCAGCGGGTGTAACGATCAGCCAGTTGATCACGGACTTCGGACGCACGGCGGATCTGGTCGAATCAGCGAAGCTCCGCGCGTCGGCGCAGGAACAAGCCGCGGGAAGCGTGCGTGCCGCGATCCTTCTCCAGGTGGACCAGGCCTACTTCCAGGCGCTGGCGGCTGACACGGTCTTGAAAGTCGCGCAGGCCGTCGTCGAGAACCGGCGCCTGAATCTGCGGCAAGTGCGGGCGCTGGCGCAAAGCTCGTTGAAATCGACTCTGGATGTGAGTTTCGCGGAAGTGGCGGCATCCGATGCGGAACTTGGGTTATTCCGCGCGGAGAATGACGCGCAGTCCGCGCGAGCGCGCCTGGCCGCGGCAATGGGCATGTCCGCGGCGGAGCAATTCGAACTCGTCGACGAAGGATTGCCGGCGGCGCCCGATTCGAGCCTGGATGGCCTGATCGCGGATGCGATGAAGAATCGTCCCGATCTTCAGGCGCTCCAGTTGAGCCGCGACGCATCGCAGCGATTCGCGCGGGCGGAGAGAGATTTGAGCCGCCCGGCGATTTCCGGGATGGCCGTGGCGGGCGGACTGCCGGCGACCGATCCTCGGCTACGCGGCACATACGGCGCGGCAGGCATCAATGTCGCCGTACCGATCCTCAACGGCAAGCTGTTTGCGGCGCGCCGGACGGAAGCGGAGCTTCGAGCGCAGGCAGCGCAGAAGGACGTTGAGGACCTGGCGATCACGATCGCCGAACAGGTTCGAATCGCGTGGCTCGATGCGAATACCGCATTTCGCCGCCTGGATGTGACCGCGCGGCTGGTCGCGCAGGCCGAGCAAAGCCTGCGGCTGGCGCAGACCCGATACGAAAACGGACTTGGCAGCATCGTCGAACTGAATCAGGCCGAACTCAGTCAGGTTTCGGCTGAGATCACCGCAGCCGCCGCGAAGTACGAGTATCTGGGCCGGCGCGCCGCGCTGTCGTTCGCAATAGGAGCGCTGCGATGAAGACTTTCGTCCTGTGCGCCGCCGCGCTGGCGCTGACCGCGTGCTCGCGCACCGAAGCGGGCGGCCAAGAGGCTCAGACAGGGGCTGCTGCGATCCCGGTTGTTCCGGTCGCGAAGGCGGCTCGCGAAAACCTGGCAAGCGATCTTTTGTTGACGGCGGAATTCGAGCCCTTTCAACAAGTCGACGTGATGTCGAAGGTCGCCGGATACGTAAAGTCGATCCAGGTCGACATAGGCGACCGCGTTCGCGAAGGGCAGGTTCTCGCGGTCCTTGAGATTCCGGAGATGGAAGATGATCTGGCGAAATCGGCCGCGGCGATCGACCAGGCCGATGCCGAGGCCGCCACGGCATCTGAGGAGCTGCGCCGCGCTGAGGTCGCGCACGAACTCGCGCATCTTTCCTTTACCCGAATCGCTGACGTGATCAGGAAAGAGCCCGGATTGGTTCCCCAACAGGAAGTCGATGAGGCGCGTTCGCGCGATCTCATCTCCGAAGCTCAGATCTCAACCGCGAAATCGAGTCTGAAAACGGCGCAACAGAGAACTCGCGTAGCGCGAGCGGAACAGACTCGCCTCCAGACGATGCACAGGTACGCGACAATCAACGCGCCTTTCGACGGCGTCGTCACGAAACGATACGCGAATGCGGGGTCGATGATCCAGGCGGGCATTTCTTCGCAGACGCAGGCAATGCCGCTGGTGCAGCTTTCGCAGAACAATCTGCTGCGCCTGATCCTGCCCGTACCCGAGTCGGCCGTATCGCGCGTTCGTGTCGGGGAATCGGTTGATGTGCGTGTGTCCTCTCTCGGCAAGACGTTTCCCGGGAGGGTCGCGCGTTTTGCCGACAAGATCCAGCCTTCGACACGAACGATGGATACCGAAGTGGACGTTCCGAATCCCGCGCTGGCGTTGATCCCCGGGATGTACGCCGAAGTGAATCTGCGCGTCGATGAGCGCAGGGACGCCCTCGCCGTTCCGCTGGACGCAGTCGATCGTAGCGGCGCAGCAGCGCGCGTGTACAAGGTCGACGGGGCGGGCGCGATTCAAGTGGTTCCGGTCGTCCTTGGATTGGAAAACGATCGTGCTGTGGAGATCCGCTCCGGTCTAAGCGAAGGCGACGTCGTGATCGTCGGGCGCCGCGCGGGGCTAAAGAACGGCCAGCAGGTTCAGATCAAGACGCAGGAGGCGCAGGTGCATTGATGGCGCGCTTCGCGATTCGATCTCCTTACTTGATCATCGTCGTTTGTCTTGTGATCACGCTGGTCGGCGTGGTCAGCGTGGTTCGGATGCCGGTGGATCTTTTTCCGGCGATGAATATTCCGGTGGTCGCGGTGGCGACCTTCTATTCGGGAATGCCGCCGGAGCAGGTGGAAGGCAACATCACCTATCACCTGGAACGCTTCTTCACTCTCGCAAGCGGCATCGATCATATGGAATCGCGCTCGCTCCCGGGCGTGAGCCTGATCAAGATCTACTTTCAGCCAGGCACGAATCCTGATTCCGCGGTCACTACGATCGCGAGCCTTGCCATGGCTGAGATCAGCCATCTGCCTCCGGGGACGCTTCCGCCGTTCGTTCTGAAGATGGATGCATCGAGTCTTCCCGTTTGTCTGGTGACGCTTCGCGGCGAAGACTTGAGCGAAACGCAGCTCAAGGATTTAGCGCAGAACGTTCTGCGCAACCAGCTCGCCGGAGTGGCGGGAGCGGCCGTGCCGCAGCCCTTCGGCGGCCGGTGGCGGCAGATCATGCTGTACGCCGATCCGTTCAAGCTCGAAGCGCGGCAGATGAGCTTGATGGATGTCGTTCGCGCGATGAACGAATCGAACCTCATTCTGCCCGCGGGCGACGTTCAGATCGGCAAGTACGACTACAACATCTACGCCAACAGCCAGGTCAGCAAAGTCGAGGACATTAACCGGGTTCCGATCAAGCTCTCCGGCGAAAATCCGGTGCGCGTTGCCGACATCGGGGCCGCGAAAGATGCCTACGCGCTCCAATACAATGCGGTGCGCGTTGACGGCCAGCGTTCCGTCTATCTGCCGGTTCTGAAACAGGGCGGCGATTCGAACACGATCGCAGTCGTCGATGGCGTCCGCGAGAAACTCAAGCATCTCTTTGATGTTCCGGCTTCACTTCAGAATCGCGTCGTATTCGATCAGTCGCAGTTTGTCAAAACCGCGATTCGCACGCTGCTCGATGAAGGCGGCATCGGCCTGCTCCTTACCTCCCTGATGATCCTTATTTTTCTGGGCGGCCTGCGGGCGACGGTTGCCGTGTTCTTTTCGATTCCGCTTTCCGCGCTCGCCACGTTCATCGCGCTTCAGGCCGGAGGAAGCTCTGTAAACACGATGGTCCTCGGCGGCCTGGCGCTCGCGTTGTCGCGATTGATCGACAACTCGGTGGTGGTGCTGGAGAACATCCATCGCCACCTGGAGCGCGGCGACCACGCAGAAATTGCGGCGGAAAAAGGTGGACGTGAAGTCGCCCTGCCCGTGCTCGCGGCGACTCTGACCACGGCCGTAGTGTTCTTCCCAGTGACGCTGCTTTTCGGCGTCAGCAAATTTCTCTTCTCTTCGCTGGCGCTCGCCGTGGTGCTTTCGCTATTCGCATCCTACGCAGTCGCCATGACTGTGGTGCCGCTATTCTGCGCGCGATTCATGAGGTCCGGCGGAGGCGCCGAAAGCGGCTTCAATGCGGCCTTCAACCGCGCCTTCGAGCGTTTCCTTTCCGGATACGACGGGCTTCTCCGAGTCGTTTTACAACGGCCGGGGTTCTGGCTTACGCTGCTCATCGCAGGGTTCGGCGCGAGCTTGCTTCTGTTCCCGCGTCTGGAGATCGCCTTCTTTCCGAGGACGGACGCGGGCCAGTTCGTGATCAACGTCAAAGCTCCTTCCGGACTTCGCCTTGCCGAAACGGAAAAGGAGATCGCGCAGCTTGAGGATCTCCTCCGCCGGACGATTCCGGAGCGCGACCTCGGAATGATCGTTTCCAACATCGGCGTGGACCCGGGCTTTTCGGCCATCTACACATCCAACGCGGCGATGCACACGGCGTTTATTCAGGTCGGCCTGAAGTCCGGCCATCAAGCGAGCAGCTTTGAATACATGTCGCGCGTCAAGGCGCGCATCGCGCGGGAGATGCCCGAACTGGCCGCATTTTTCTCCTCCGGCAGCCTGGTTGACGCGGTTCTGAACATGGGGATGGCCGCGCCGATCGACGTGCAAATCGGCGGAACTGATCTCGCCGCGAGCTATGAGGCAACTCTCGATCTGGCGCAGCGCATTCGAAAGCTGCGCGGCGTGGCCGATGCATTCATCCCGCAGGACCTCGATTACCCCGCCTTGCGGCTCGAGATCGATCGCATACGGGCCGGCGAGCTGGGCCTCACCGAAAAAGAAGTCGTGCAGAACGTGATTACGGCGCTGACTTCGAATCAAATGGTCGCACCCAATGTGTGGATCGATCCGAAGAACAACAACAACTACTTTCTGAACGTGCAATACCCGGAGCAGCAGATACAGAGCCTGCTCGACCTGCGCTCGATCCCGCTTCATGGCGTCGGGTTGAAGCGTCCGACGCGCCTCGACATGGTCAGCCGGATCAGCCGCTTTGAAGCTCCGACGGAAGTCGATCACTATCAGATCCGCCGCGTACTCGATATCTACGTCCGGCCGCTTGAGGAAGGTCTCGGATCAATCGCCGCACAGATCGATGACATCATCGCGCACACGAAGCTTCCTCAGGGCGTCGACGTGGCGGTTCGCGGAATGGTGGAGGGCATGAGGTCTTCGTTCAAAAGCTTCGCCCTCGGTTTATCGCTGTCGGTGTTGCTGCTGTACCTGATTCTGGTCGCACAGTTTCGGTCGTTCATCGATCCTTTCATCATTCTGCTGGCTTTCCCGCCGGGCCTGGCGGGCGTGCTGGTCACGCTTTGGTCGACACACACGACGCTCAACGTGATGTCGCTGATGGGGGTCGTGATGCTCGCGGGCATCGCCATGTCGAACAGCATTCTGATTGTCGAATTCGCGCACCATCTTCGACGCGAAGGAATGGACGCGCTCGAAGCGGTTGCGGCCGCGAGCCGCGTGCGCTTGCGGCCTGTGCTGATGACCTCGCTGGCGACGATCATCGGCCTGCTGCCGATGGCCTTGAAACTCGGCGAGGGCAGCGAATCGTACGCGCCACTCGCCCGCGCCATCATCGGCGGCCTGAGTGTTTCGGTGCTTTTCACGGTTTTTCTGGTTCCCGCTGGATTCACCCTTGCGTATGCAAGGACGCGAGTCGAGGCGCGAACCGAATAGAGGAGAATAGAATGCGTTTAAGATTCGGGATCGTCTTCATGTGCCTGTCGAGCGCTACACTGCCGCTGCTCGCACAAAAGTCCGCGCAAAAGGTGAAGAAGGTTAAGACCGCGCCGAAAAATCCTCAGGACCAAATTGAATTAGTGGGACATGTCGCTCTCAGCAGCGGGCCTGTAAAGCGCTTTCTCCCCACCAGACACTACAGCAGTTATTACTTATATATCGAGCATCAATCGGGCAACACTGTCACTCTGCTCGATGTAACAAGACCTGAGGAGCCGGTTGTGCTTGCAAATATCCCATTACCTTCCGGGAGTGGATCGGCAAGCCTGCTCGCTGTTGCCGGAACATCCGGACTGATTACGGACGAGCAATCTCCGGCGCAACCCGAATCCAGATCGCAGACCATGCGCATCATGGATTTTTCAAACCCGAAAGATCCCAAGGTCGCCCGTGAATTCACCGGCGTGACCGCCATTCAACAAGATGACCAGCGCGGCCTCATGTTCGTGGCCGCCAGCGATGGGCTTTGGATACTCCACGAGCACCTGGCGACGGATCCGGAGATCGAACGGGCTTATGACCACTATGTGCGCTACGGAATGAGTATGTATCCGCCGCCGAAATAAGACTTCGCACCGCGCGCTAACTGAAACTAAATGGTAGGCAACCGATCAGCGCCGGCAGGGTGGGTGGAGTTATCGCGGCAGATGCAGCCGCTCGAACTAGCGGCGCCACTTCGCAACGGCGAGCGCCAGACCGGCAAAGGCCAGCAGCGCGAACGTCGCCGGCTCCGGCGTGGTCGTCAAATCTGTTCCCGCGAATCCGCCCATCGATGTCAGCGTGATACCGGGATCTGTACTGAAGCTGACGTTCAGCGTGTCCCCGAAATTCGCGTTCCAGGAAAACCCGGGTGAGCCGCTTCCATAAACGAACGTCCCCAGGCCGACGGCAACCTGGAATTGCCTTGCCGTGCCGAGCAAACTAAGTGGCACGGTGATCGGAACTGCCGTGCCCGGATCGACCGTGCCCATATAGGTCGCGTTCGCCGGACTTCCGCAGCAGTAATCGGATCCAATTCCGTAAAAGTATGCGGCGTACGGCGTATACGGGCCGTCAAATGAGCCCACCGGGTCGATGTAGATTTCAAAGAACGAGCCATTGGTAAAGCTGGAACCGGAAGCCGGATCGAAGTAAGAGAACGATCCATCGATCGCGAGGCTTGCGTACAGTCTGCCTCCACCGACTCCGGAGCCGGAAACGGTGAAGGTGTCGCCGACGAACGATTCGGCTCCCGTGAAAAATGACGTTGTCGTGCCTGGCCCTTGAGTGATGAGAATGTCGCCGTAGCTTTGGGCGTGAAGCGAGCCGGCGGCAAGATTCGCCGATGTGACCACGTTTTCGGTACCGCCGATATCGGAAGGCGAATCCGAAACGTTGGACGGGAGATTGAATCGATCGCTGGCGCTCGCCGCGCCGGCGTTATTGTTGAACCCGCCGTGGTTTACATCCGGGTTGCTGTCGTAGACGAATGAGCCCGCATAGAACAGCGTGCCGGCCGATAAAACGCCGCAGCTCAAAATGCTGGATAGGAATAATTTCAAGACTGTGGTGGAAGTGAGAATGCGCATTTTCTGCCCTCATTGGGACACAGCGCAGGCGGGGTGTGGACCGCATCAGAAGATTTTTGCCTAGAATGGAAAAATTCGTATGGGCGCCCTTCCACAGGACCTGACCGAACGGCTCCGGCGCTGGGGCTCGGGCGATGGGGCCGTCTTGAACGATATCGTCGCGGCGGCCTACAATGAGTTGCACGCCATTGCGGCCGCGTATCTTAGACGCGAGAACCGGCTCCATACACTCCAGGCGACAGCGCTGGTGAATGAGCTTTATATCCGCCTCGCCCGCGTTCGCCAGGCGCGGTTTATCGACCGCCAACACTTTTATACTTTTACGGCGCATCTGATGCGGCTGGTGCTGATCGATCACGCGCGCCGCTCGAAAGCCGCCAAGCGCCACGGAGGAGCAGCCTTCATCCCGCTCCATGACGAACTCGCCTGGATTGACGCAGCGGGCGAGGACATGATCGCGCTTGATCACGCGCTCGACCAGTTGCAGGCCGAGGACGAGCGCAAAGCGCGCGTGATTGAGTTACGCTACTTCCTGGGCTGCACGAATGAAGAAACAGCCGAGTTGCTGGGCGTTTCGCGTCCCACCGTGGATCGTGACCTCGAATTTGCCAAGGCATGGCTGTATCGGCGGCTGCGGTCATGATTCAGCGTCTGGAGGATCTCTTTCATCGCTCCCGGGAACTGCCCGGCGACGTCGATACTTTGGAATGGCTGAAGGCGAATTGCGACGATACCGCGCTGCGCGCCGAGGTGTTGCTGCTGCTGAAGGCGCACGCAAACGCCTCGCTCCAAGACGGCCATGCGGCGAAGCGGCAATCAGCGCCCGAGGCCATCCCGGACGGGACGTTCGGACCGTATCGCCCGGTAGCGCTTTTGGGACGGGGAGGCATGAGCACGGTTTATCGAGCCGTGCGTCGAGTCGGTTCGTTCGAACAAACGGTCGCCCTGAAAGTCATGGCTCCGTTCCTGGCCGAAGGGGAGTTCCGGCGGCGCTTCGAGACCGAAATCCGCCTGCTCGCGCAGTTGCAGCATCCTAATATTGCCCGATTCCTCGACGGCGGCATTTCCTCCTCGGGTCAACCGTATCTGGCCACGGAATTGATTGAGGGCGAGCGCTTCGACACGTATTGCGACCATCGAAACCTGTCGATTGGCGCGCGGATTCGATTGCTGTTGCAGGTGTCGGAGGCGGTGGACTATGCGCACCGCAACCTGATCGTCCACCGCGATCTAAAGCCCGCTAATATTTTGATCGACGGTCAGGGCGTCGCCAAGCTGCTCGATTTCGGAATGGCGACGATGCTTGCAAGCGAGGCACAGCAAACCGTGACGCGAGCCCGCATGCTGACGCCCCGCTATGCTAGTCCGGAGCAGCTTCGCGGCGAGCGGGCGGGCACGGCGGCTGATATTTTTTCCATGGGCGTGATTCTCTATGAATTGCTCACGGGAGCATGGCCCTACGGAGATCCTGCGTCGATGGCCGCCGGACTTGAGCGCGCTGCGGGCGCGGAGCCGGCGCCGCCGCAAGCGGTAGTCACGCCGGAGGCCGCGGCGGCGCGCGGCGCGGAGCCACGCCAACTCGCCCGCATGCTCAAAGGCGACCTGACCGCGATCGTGCTTAAGGCGCTCGATCACGATCCGGCGCGCCGCTATGCCACGGTTCGCGAAATGGCCGCGGATCTCGATCGCTATCTTCAGGGCCAGCCTGTCTCAGCGCGCCGGCAATCGTTCAGCTATCGCGCGGCGCGCTTCCTGCAACGGAATCGCCGGCGAGTCGCCGCCGCCGCCACCGCCGCGTTCTTGATTGGCGCGGCGGGAATTTACTCGGGGGTACAACATGAACGCGAACAGCGGAGGCTCGCGCAGCTCCGTAACCTGGATCAAACCTTCCTGAACGAGGTCTACCACGAAGTGTCCCGGCTGCCGGGAGCGAGCAGGGTTTCGTTGATGATCGCCGAGCGCGTGAAGAACAGTCTGGACGCTTTGTTCGCCGAATCTCCCAGCGATCCAAAAACACGCGCCGCCTTGGCCGCCGCCTATATCCAGCTCGCCGAGATTCAGGGAGAGCCGTTCCACATCAGCCTTGGCGATTCCGGCGCGGCGATTGAGAACTACGGCCGCGCGGCGGCTTTGCTCGACGGAATCCAATCCAGCTCCGATGAAACCAAGGGCCTGTGGCTGCGCTCCCAGCTTGGAATCGCCGGTTTGAAGGTCCGTTCGGGGGCCTATAGTGACGCGGCCGCCATCGTGGCCGGGGCCATTGAGGTCGCGCGGCGGCTGGCCGCGGCTGCGCCGAAATTGGAAATCAACGGGCAGCCCTCCGCTTACTGGCATGTTCGGGCGTATGTTCTCCTGGGACACGCGCAGCTTCGCGGCGCCGATGTCACGCGCGATGTCCAAGGCGTTCGCCGGGCGCTTCAAACGTTTGAGACGGCACTGGCGATCTCAACGGAAACTTCGCTGGCCGCCACCAGCGGATCTGTACAGCAATATATCGCCTACGCCTACCAGTTGCTCGGCGACTTCACGGGAGAGGCGCAATACCAGGAGAAAGCTCTGGAGGCGCATCGCAGCGCCATGGAGTCCGCGCGCGCAGACTACCTCTCGAAGCCGACTCCGCAGCGGCAGCGCGACTACGCAGACCGGTTGATCGATTACGGCTGGGCGCAGCACGTCTGCCATCGCTCCGGAGCGATTCCAACGCTGCGTGACGCGCTCGAAGAAATGAAGGCGGTTGCCGGGTCGAATCCGCAAAGCGAGGAATTGCGGCTGGACGTAGCCAACGGGTACGCGCGGCTTGGCGCCGCCGAAGTGGCAACCAACCGAGTCCGCCCGGGCCTGACGCATCTGCGCCAGGCGCGCGAAGCGATTCATCTGCCGGCTTCGATCCGCCCCTCGGATCGCGAACTCGTGGTGCTGTTCGCGCGTGTGCAGGAATCGCTGGCCGCGGGGCTGAAGAGACAGGGCGCACTGTTCGAAGCGAGCCGCGCGCTCGATCAGGCGATCGCCGCCGTGGAGGTGGGACCGAGCGTGCCCGGTTGGCGCATCGCCCAACTGCGGGAAGAAAAAGCGGCGTTGAGCGCTCGCTGATTCGCTCGCCGGGCTGGAGTTTTGTCGAGCTGTCGCCTGATCCACATTTCGACGGATTCAGTGTTGTGTCAAGAATTTAACTGCCCCAAAAAGGGCAGGGCAGGCACGTAGTGGCGATCCGGTGACTGGCGTCAACCCAGCGAGGCGTGCAGATCTCCTCGCCTTAAGATCTCCTCTAGGCCTGCCCCGAAGCCGCCGGGTCGGAGGGTCCGGCGACTATCTCGTGCGCGGTCCCGAAGGCCCGCAAATCCTTTACTGCTGTCCCGGCCCCGTGGCCGCCGTCTTGCCGGCCGTCGTTTCCGGAACCCACAGTCTCACTTCGACGCGACGATTCTGTTTCCGCCCATCGCGAGTCTTATCGTCCGCTACCGGCTGCGCATAACCTTGACCCAGCATGGTGATGTTCCGCACCGGAATCTTGTACTGATTGGCCAGGTACCGCGCCACGTTTTCCGCCCGCCGCTGGCTCAGCATGTCGTTGTATTGAGCATTGCCGGTCTTGTCCGTAAAGCCCTGAACTTCAATAACATAGCGATCCAAACTGGTCGCCTGCTTAGCGAGTTCGTCAAGCGCCTGTTTCGCTTCATCGTTGAGCGTCGCATCATTAACCTTGAACAGCACGGTTTCTGATTTCGTCATCTGGAACTTGTTCATTCCATCGACGGTCCGGCCCAGGCGATCGAGACCCTGCTCTGCGAATGTCTTGGCGCCGTTTGCCGACTGCTGGGCGCTGTCGGCGGCCGTGCGGGCTTCGCTCGCCTTTTGATCGGCGGCTTTTGCAGCCTGAAGGCCCTGGTTCGCCTTGTTGTCGGTGTCGGTCAGCTTTTCCTTGGTGCGGGACAGATCTTTATCCAGCTCCTGGATTTCCGTTCCCTGGCTGGCAATCGTCTTGTCCTGCTCCGCGTTCTTGGTCTCAGTGCCGGTCACGCGCTGCTCGACCGGAGCGATCGTCTTCGCCACGTACTTTTTTGTGGCGCAGCCGGTCCCCAACAAACTCAACGCAACCGCCCCTGCCATGATCGTTTTCATTCGACTATCCCCTTTCATTCATCACTCTGCCATCTACGCGGTGAGCGTTCTCGTCAAAGTAAAGCCGATGATCGAGTTCGCCGGCACCGATACCGCTGCGCCTGCCCCACCAATCGCGGCGCCCGCGAATACATCTTGCAGCCCTTTTCTGCCTCTTCGTGATACTACGCTCGTGGAGACCGCATACCAATGCCCTTCGCGCTCATAGCAGTCCAAAGCCAAAGCGAGCACCGTGTTATCTTTCGATCCCGGCGCTGGCTCGATATGTCCTTCCACCTTCGTACCTTTCGGCAGAACTTCTGTTCCCCCGGATATTACCGGGACATCCAAAGTACCGCTAAACCGATCTCCGGGACGGCTGCTTCCTGTTTCCAGGGTCTGACTCAGCCGCACCCGGAGAACGGTGCCCGCGGGAGCAACCACGGGATTCCGGTTCGAACTTGCCTCAACCGACGTGGTCGACGCGTGGCATCCGCTCAGGATTCCGGACGCTGCCGCCATCAGAAACCCGGCCGGTAGAATCTTCAGGATCGAAATCGGGAAATTTTTCATTTTTCCCCCGTAAACCGCTGATTCCGAACCGTTAGCGAACTTCACACCAGCTTAATAGCACGTCTTTGGCCACGCCTCAGGTGAATAACAATTCTTTACAGTACGATCGATTCATTTTGTTTTTGTAGCGCGATTCAGTAGAATAGGGCGTGGAACTGGCTGGCCCGCGTTCCCAAACTTCCACGGCCTCATTTTTTTGTATTCATAAGCTTGGTTTGAATGGATTCAAGCTTAATGCTCGATCACGACATGATCCGAATCCTGATTGCTGATGACCACCCACTCCTCAGAAACGGCCTGCGACAGGTGATTTCCCAGGAGCCGGACCTGGAAGTTGCTGGAGAAGCTGAAGATTCAGATCAGGTCCTGAAACAGCTCAATGAACAATCCTACGACGTCGTCATCCTGGACTTGATGATGCCGGGCCGCGGCGGCCTCGACGTGTTACGCGAGATCCGCCTGAACTTTCCTCAACTCCCGATTCTGATCCTCAGCATGCACGCGGAGGAGCAGTTCGCCATTCGCGCGATCAAAGCCGGCGCGAGCGGATACTTGAGCAAGGGAAACTCCGGCGTTGAAGTCGTCAAGGCCATTCGGCGCGTCGTCACTGGAAAGAAGTACGTGAGTCCGAGCCTGGCGGAGATGCTCGCCAATGCCCTCGACCACGATGCCGAGCGGCCGCCCCACGAAGCGCTTTCAGACCGCGAATTTCAGGTGCTGTGTAAGATCGCCTCGGGAATGACGGTTTCTCAAATCGCCGCCGAGATCGCTTTGAGCGTAAAAACGATCAGCACTTACCGCGCGCGTGTGCTCGAAAAAATGAATATGCAGACCAATGCCGAACTTACGCGCTACGCGATTCAGAACGGCTTGGTGAATTGATCGCTGCAATTCTCGAGCATCGGGCGATGGCCCGCGATTTGAAAAGACGGAATTGCGTTTCGGTGAGCTGCATTTCGCCGCATATCTGCTCTCGCGGCTGCTCATGCAGGTAAAATCTCTCCAGAATCTCCCGATCCCGGAGGCTGAGACGCCGCAGCAGTTTCTGCGCCCGCTGCGTTCGCTCGCGTAACGCAAGCCGGTTTTCGGGAGAGTCCCTTAACGGCGCGCTTGGCTCCGGAACGTTCATCGTCACGAATCGCCGCCGCCGGAACATCGCATGCCGAATGTGCGCCACCGCCCGCCGTTGCGCAATCGTTCGCACGAATCCCATCAGCCGGCGAGGATCTCGCAATCCGCCGTTCAGGATCGCCTCCAGTACGATTACCAGAACCTCATGGAGCACATCGTCAACCGACGATGGATGCACTGTCTGCGCGAGACTGGCGCGGACAGTTTGCGACAATATCACGTATAGTTCTTCGACTCCGCGTTCGTTTCCGTTAAGAATTTTTTCAACGAGCAGAACCCAGCGTGCAGAACTATCCCCCTCGGGGGAATAAAGCATATTTGAAGAAGATTATCTTAAATTCTCGATGTTAACCATCAGACTGAGAGTAATTTTGGTGTAGGACAACTGCAAAAAATTGTAAATTGCCCGCGGCGGGCTGCCTCACCGCCGGAAACTCCCCATGCCGCTACAATCGAAAGAAAGATGCCATTCCCCATCCATCGCAAACGCCGCCTCCGCGTCTCTGAATCCATGCGGCGGCTGGTGCGCGAAACGCGCCTTCACCCGTCCCAACTCATTCTCCCGCTGTTCGTTTGTCCGGGCGAAGGCGTACGCAAAGAAATTCGTTCGATGCCTGGCCACAGCCAGCTCTCCATCGACGAACTTATCAAAGAGTGTGAGTCCGCGCACAAACTGGGCATCGGTGGAACTATTCTTTTCGGCATACCCGCTCATAAGGATGAGTCAGCCTCCGAGGCCTACGATCCCAACGGAATCACCCAGCGGGCCGTGCGAGCCGTGAAGAAAGCAGTGCCGGAGCTGCTGGTCATTACCGACGTTTGCAATTGCGAATATACGAGTCACGGTCACTGCGGCAAGATCGTCAATGGCGATGTCGAAAACGACTCGACCCTCGCCTGGCTCGCCGAAGCCGCGGTTTCGCACGCGCAGGCTGGCGCAGATATCGTCGCGCCTTCGGACATGATGGACGGCCGCGTCGCCGCGATCCGTCATTCGCTCGACGCCCACGGATTCCAGAAAATCCCGATTCTTTCTTATGCGGCGAAATATGCTTCCGTATTTTACGGGCCGTTTCGAGAAGCCGCGGAATCAACGCCGCAGTTTGGCGACCGCCGCACCTACCAGATGGATCCCGCCAACGGCCGCGAGGCGATGCACGAGATGGAACTCGATCTCGAGGAGGGCGCGGATATGTTGATGGTCAAGCCGGCCATGCCGTATCTTGATCTGATCTGTCGGGCGCGCGAGAGGTTCCCTGTGCCGATCGGCGCATATCAGGTTTCGGGCGAATTCAGCATGATCATGGCCGCGGCCCGGAACGGCTGGCTCGACCTGGATCGCGCCATGATGGAATCCCTCACGTGCATCCGCCGCGCCGGAGCGGATTTCATCCTGACCTATTTCGCCAAAGACGCGGCGCTCGCGCTGGCATGAGTCTGAAGAGCCGGGCGGTCGGATGGCTGGCCCTCTCCTGCATCGCAGCGATCGTCGTGCTCAACGGAAATCCGCAGTTCACCAATGCATCCCAGCCCGCCCGCGGAATTGGCAGCCCCGTCATTGCACTGGAAGTTGCGCGCAACGTCGATGAAGTCGATGACGTTCTGGGCGAGGCCCCGAGTCCCGATCGCGAGGCGATGCGAATCAAGCAGTACATCGATTTTTTCTTCATCGCGTCCTATAGCGGCCTTTACATCGCGCTGGCCTGGATGCTCCGTACGCGGCTGGCGGCGTTTGCGATGATCTGCGGGCTTGCGGCCGCCGTTTTCGACGTAATCGAGAATTTCGCCATCCTGCGGCTGCTGAAGGTGCCTCTAGCCTACACGACGCAGGCGATGGTGGACGCGATTCGCTACCCGAGCCTTGCCAAGTGGGCGCTTGCGTTCGCCGCGTCCGCTCTGTTCGGCGCATCGTTCTGGCGGCGCCAGCGCAGCAGCCTCCGCACGATCGCAGCCTTCAATTTCGCCGCGGCCGCAATCGGCTTGTATGGAATTTTCGACAATGCGGCGCTTTTGTGGGCGGGGATTCCCCTTTTTGCGGGGCTTGTCACCATGGTTGCGGTGTTCTGGCGTTTTCGTTAACGATTTTTCCTTGGCCAACAACGACATCGCGATTTGATGCGGACTCGGCTCGCGCGATCGCGTTTAACTTTTGGGCATGAAGGTTGGCGCTCCGGTCGGCGCCCGGCCTGCCGCGCGATGTCAAGTCCTCGAGGCTCTTATTCGCAACGCCCCAACGATCCGGGGAGGGCGTCTGGCCTAACGCGCACCTGTGCGAGTAACAGGGGCAAAACTCGTCCCGAAGCTGCCGCGGGCAATCGGCAGCGGAGACGTCTCCAAAGAATTTTTATGGGGCGGGCTTGCGGCCCGGGCAAAGTCCGCACCATTCGTGCCTCTCCACGTTAACCTGTAATTTGCTATGAACCCGCTCCTTGAAATTCAGTTCCGTATCCCCTTCGATAAGATCCAGGCTTCCGACGTTGAACCCGCAATCGATCAGCTCCTGTCCGACGCCGCCAGCCGTCTGGAGGCGGCGATTGCCAGCGACCGCCCGCTTCACGCGCTCGATACGATGACGGAAAAGCTCGATTACGCGATGAGCGTCGTCCGTCATCTCGAAAGCGTCGCGACCACGCCCGAGCTTCGCGCCGCCTTCAACGCCGTGCAGCCCAAGACAAGCGCGTTTTATTCCAGCCTCCCGCTGAACGAAGGATTATGGAAAGCGATCCAGCGCTATGCGTCAACCGATGAAGCGCGTGAGCTCAACGGCACGCTTCGCCGCTATTTGACCAAGACCATCGACTCATTTAAACGCCACGGCGCGGAACTCGATCCGGCGGGAAAAGCCCGGCTCAAGGAAATCGACGTCGCGCTGGCGGAAACAACCACGAAATTCGGGGAAAATGTGCTCGATTCCACCAATGCGTGGGAAATGATCCTCACCGCCGAATCGAAGCTTGCGGGCTTGCCGCCGAGCGCCGTGGCGGCCGCGCGCGCCTCCGCCGAATCCAAAGGCCGCCAAGGGTGGCGATTCACCCTTCAGGCTCCGAGCTACATGGCCGTAATGACCTATCTCGATGACGAAACCATCCGAGGCGAGATGTGGCACGCCTATAATACGCGCGCCGCTTCGGGCGAGCACGACAATCGCCCGCTGATCGCAAAGATCCTCGAATTGCGAAAGGAAAAAGCCCGCCTCCTCGGCTTCCGCGACTTTGCCGATCTCGTGCTTGACGACCGGATGGCGCATACCGGCGAGCGCGCCCAGCAATTCCTCGCCGACCTTCGCAAGAAAACGGAAAAACGCTTTCGCGAAGAAAACCAGGAACTGGAAACGTTCGCCGGCAGGAAGCTCAATCCGTGGGACGTCGGCTACTGGGCCGAGAAACAGCGGGCCGCGCTCTACGATTTCGATGAAGAAGCGCTGCGGCCGTTTTTTCCGCTGGAACGCGTGGTTGACGGGATGTTCGAGATTTTCGGACGCGTACTCGGGATTCGGGTTACCGAAGAAAAGGGCATTCCCGCCTGGCATCGGGACGTGCGCTGCTATTCGATTCACGACTCCGCCTCGAACCAGTTCCTGGGATCGTTTTACGCCGACTGGTTCCCGCGTGAAAACAAGCGCGGCGGAGCATGGATGGACACGCTCATTACCGGGAATCCGCTTAAGAATGAGCCGCATCTCGGGCTAATTTGCGGCAATTTGACGCCTCCGGTCGACGGCAAGCCCGCGCTGCTCACGCATCGGGAAGTCGAAACGATTTTTCACGAGTTCGGCCATTTGCTGCATCATTTATTGAGCCGCGTGGAGGTCCGCAGTCTTTCCGGAACGAGCGTCGCGTGGGATTTCGTTGAACTGCCGTCACAGATCATGGAGAACTGGTGCTGGGAGCGCGAATCGCTCGATCTGTTCGCCAGGCATTACGAAACGGGTGCGCCGATACCCGGCGATCTGTTCCAGAAAATGCGTCGCGCCAAGACGTTTCGGGCAGCGAACGCGCAGATGCGGCAGCTCGGATTCGGATTCGTCGATCTCGCCCTGCATCGCGAATGGGATGGAAAGACGGATGTCCTGAAATACTCGCGCGATATTCTCGCGAACTTTGCGCCCGCTCCTCTGCCTGAAGATTACGCGATGATTGCCGGCTTCACGCATCTGTTTGCGAGTCCGGTGGCATACGGCGCCGGATACTATTCGTACAAGTGGGCCGAAGTGCTCGACGCAGACGCGTTCACGCGATTCCGGAGCGAAGGAGTATTCAACGAAAAAACCGGCCGCGATTACCGCGAGAAGATTCTTTCACGCGGAGATAGCGAGGATCCGGCGGTGCTCTACCGGTCTTTTATGGGACGCGATCCGGACCCGGACGCGTTGCTGGTACGCGCAGGGTTGAAGACCGCGCAGGGTTGAAGACCCGCGCAGGGCAGGGCGAATCACTGGCCCTGACCGACGGTTATTCACCGAACGGGGGCGCGACGATCAGGGAGAAGTGCGCGAGCATGCGGCCCATGAAGCTGTCGCGTTCGGAGAGATTCACCCACGCGACCTTCTGGGGATCGTCGACGTCGTCGAAGAATCCGATGCCGCCGCGGCGCAGGCGTTTGTCGCTCCAGGAACTGATCACCTGCCCGTTCAGATAAGTGATGAAGTGATCGTCCTGCACGCTTAACCGGACGTTATAGTTTCCGCCGCGCTCGAGAGTCAGGGGCAATGGCAACTGCACGCGATCCCATTCGCGCCCATCCATCACAACGTAGCGGACCAGTCCCGCATTCGGCAGCGGACCCGGCTTCGTGATCAGGATCTTCGTCGCGTAGTAGTTTTTCTCATCGGTGGCGCGGAATGCCCAGCTCAGGCTCTTCTTTTCAAGTTGGCCGCTGAATTCCATCTGATAGTTCTGGAGCGTCGTCGACCGTTTCCAGATGCGTAGAACCGGAGCTGAAGCCGACATCCACCGCGGATCGTCCACACGTCCCCGGGGATCGTCCACCCGGTGGATCGCAGCCGACGTCCAGCCTGACCAGCCGGTGTGGAAATCCTGGTGAAGGGTGATCGGAGCGCGGGAGCGAATCACTTCGCCGACAGAATTCCCGATCCTCGCAAAAAGTCCTTGTTTTACAGCGGGATCGAGCGAAACTGGTGGAAATGCCGCGCCCGGTCCGGGACCAGGAAGCACCAGCGCCGCCAACAGGAGTCCGCCGACGGTGAGAAAGGCGAAGATCGATGCTGTCTGTCCTGCTGTTTGGGTATAACGGTAGGCTGGCTTCCGTTTCGATTTCGAGACCGCCCAAAGTTCGACTTCTTCCTCATCACGCAGCGCCTGAGCTGAGGCAAGGCGTGCTTCTTTGCGGTGTTCGGCGCAGCAATATTGCTGGTCCGCCAGAGACCGGAGCAGTCCGATCTTTTTTCCGCATAGGAAGCAAAGCATGACTGGTACCCTAAACTTCAAGCCCGATTGTACCAGCTATCTCTCGCGAGATAGCCGTCCTAGGTATAGAAAAACTAAGGGGTTGTTGGTACTGCCCGATCCCCTTCTAAGGTATACAATCGATAAGTAAGCTCAATTTCTTTAGAACAAATGGACGACGAACCGTTCCGAATTCCGATAACAGATGTGTTCGATCTCCATACTGTTTCACCGCGGGACGCGAAAGCCGTAATACAGGAATACCTCCTCCAGGCGAACGAGTTAGGCTTCAAAGCGTTGCGGATCATCCACGGGCGTGGAATCGGAGTACAGCGCGAAATGGTTAGGAAAATTCTGAGACAGACTCCATTCGTCGAGTCGTTCGGCGACGCTCCTGGGGAAGCCGGCGGCTGGGGGGCCACCATTGTGACACTGAAATAGCGTGCGCTACAATCGGACGTTCATGTTTCGTAAGGTCCTCGTAGCCAACCGAGGCGAAATCGCCGTTCGCATTATTCGAGCCCTTAAAGAATTTGGAATCCAAAGCGTTGCCGTATATTCGGACGCCGACCGCGCATCATTGGCGGTTCGAATGGCGGATGAGGCGGCGCATCTCGGCCCGGCTCCATCTTCTGAAAGTTATCTCCGCTCGGAAAAGATCATCGAAGCCGCCAGGCGTCATCAGGCGGATGCAGTGCATCCGGGCTACGGATTCTTAAGCGAAAACGCCGGCTTTGCCGAAGCGTGCGCGGCGGCAGGGATTACATTCATAGGGCCGCCTGCGTCGGCGATCCGAATGATGGGGTCGAAAACGGCGGCGCGGCAGGTCGCGATTGCGGCGGGGGCTCCGGTCGTGCCCGGGATTCAGGAAGCGATCCGCGACGGCTCTCATGCGCGGGCGATCGCGAAGGAACTGGGGTATCCAGTTCTCTTAAAGGCTGCCGCCGGCGGAGGGGGAAAAGGCATGCGCCGAGTGGATCGCGAGCAGGATTTGGAATCGTCCTGGCGCGATGCGGCGAGCGAAGCCGCCCGCGCTTTCCGCAACGACGAGGTTTACATCGAAAAACTGGTGCTGGAGCCGCGGCACATCGAAATTCAGGTGCTGGGCGATCACCACGGAAACATGATTCATCTGGGCGAGCGGGAATGCTCGATTCAGCGGCGGCATCAGAAAGTGATCGAAGAGTGCCCTTCGCCTGTGATGCTGGAGCATCCCGAGTTGCGCGCGCGGATGGGCGAGGCTGCGTTGAATGTCGCGCGCGCGGCGGGGTATACGAACGCCGGCACGATGGAGTTTCTAGTCGACCGCGAGCGCAATTTCTATTTCCTGGAGATGAACACGCGCCTTCAGGTGGAGCATCCCGTAACCGAGCTGGTTACGGATCTCGATTTAGTGCACTGGCAATTGAAAATCGCCGCGGGAGAACGGTTGACGATTCGACAGGAAGACGTGAAGTGGACGGGGTCGGCGATCGAATGCCGCGTTTATGCGGAAGATCCCGATAACAACTTCATGCCGTCGCCGGGAAAGATCACTTTTCTACAGGAGCCGTCGGGCCCCGGTGTGCGTGTCGATTCGGGCGTCTACACCGGATGGACGGTGCCGCTCGAATACGATCCGATGCTTGCGAAGATCGCGACGTGGGCTCCGACGCGGGAGGATTCGATCCGGCGGATGAGCCGGGCGCTTTCCGAATGCTCGGTAGAGGGCATTCGGACGAATATCGCGTGGTTCCAGGAGATCCTGGCCGACGAAAGATTTCGCGCGGGAGCGCTCTCGACGGGATTTCTCGATACGTTCAAGCGAGCCGCGCGAAACGAGGCTGGACTGGAAATGGAAGCCGTTGCCGCGATGATCCTCGCCTTGCAGGTCCCGAAAGCCGCCCCGCCTTCGAACGGAACGCGCGGCAGTGCATGGGTCGCCGCCGGGCGCCAGGAGATGATGCGGTGAAGGTCGAGGTTGTAATCGACGGAAAATCCGGAAAACTGGCGATCGATGAGGGGCGCTTCCGCTACGAACGCGACGGCGAATCGATCGAGCGGGACTACTCAGTCGAGCCTCTGGCGCCGGGGGCGTTTTCCGTTCTGATCGACGGACGGAGCTACGACGTCGTTGCGGCCGGCTCGGAGATTCAGGTAAACGGCCGGGCTTTCTCGGTCGAAGTATTCGATCCGCGCAGCATGCGCGGCCGGAAACCGGGCGGAGCGGGCGAGGGCCGTCAGAACATCGTTGCCATGATGCCGGGCAAGGTGGTGCGGGTTCTGGTGGGGGCGGGCGACGAGGTTGCAGCAGGACAGGGGCTGGTGGTGGTTGAAGCGATGAAGATGCAGAACGAGATGAAATCGCCCAAAGGGGGACGCGTGATCGAGATCAAAACAAAACCGGACGCCACCGTTGCTGCGGGCGAGGTGCTGCTCGTTATTGAATAGATCATGGCTGATCCGAACTGCCCGCATTGCGGAGGGACCGGCTGGAAAATCGTCGAGCGTGACGGAATGTCCGGCGCGGCGCGCTGCGGATGCGTCACGGCGGGCCGCAGCGACGGATTGCGCGAAAAGGCGAGAATCCCGCTGAATTACGAGTCCGCAACACTCGACAGCTTCGTGCTGCCGCAAGATAATCCGACGGCTCGCGCGGGATTGGGAATGGCGCTGCGGCAGGCGATGGGGTTCGCCCGCGATTTTCCTGCCGTTACGCCTCCGGGGCTTTTGCTGGTGGGGGAGCCGGGGACCGGCAAGACTCATCTGGCCGTCGGCGTGATGAAGGCTCTGATCGATAAGGGTCACGAGTGCGTGTTTTTCGATTATCAGAACCTGCTCGATCGTATTCGGGCGAGCTACGATTCAACCAGCGGGACGACGGATCGTGAAGCTTACGGCACGGCGCTCGATGCGGACATTCTCGTGCTCGACGATCTTGGCGCGCATCGGGTGACGGAGTGGGTGGAGGACACCGTGACGTCGATCATCACGTATCGCTGCAATCATCGAAAGCCGCTGATCGCGACGACGAACCTTCCCGATCCGGATGTGACGGGAAAGCTGGTCGAATACACGGGCGCGGGCGGTGTCGCGGTGTACAAGAAGACACTCGCTGAAGCGATCGGGACGCGGGCGCGGTCGCGGCTGTTCGAGATGTGCAAGGTGATCCGCATGCCGGCGACGGAAGATTATCGCGTCAAGCACGCGCGCTAGCCGCGGGTCTCATCCCTCCGGAACTGTCTGCTCCCGGCTCCTGGCTGGAACCGAGTCGCCGGGGCCGGGCTTTTGCCCTGCGCTACAATGAAATTTCCGATGGTTTCCAAGCGAGCCTTCGCTCCCGAGGCGACCCCGCTTCGTAAGCTCCCGAATTTTTGGATCCTCGGCGGCATCACCTACATCCTGGTGCTGGCCTTCGCGATGGTTTCCTGGTGGGCGTATCGCCACTACTGGCCGAACGGCGACGCGAGCGAGCGCGCGCTCGATCAGAAATCCGCGCGGATCACCGTCGGTTCCGTCTGGATTCCTGTCTATCCTGGCGCGATTCACCACGATATGACGTCTTCGACCAGCGCTGACGTCACGCAGGGGGATCTGACGTTCCACAGCGACGATGCTCCGGAAAAATTGATCGCGTTCTACCGGGAGCGGCTCCGCAAAGCCAACCTGCGGGTCACGTTCACCAAGACAGACACCGGCGGAATCGTTCAGGCCGTGGGCGATCGCGCGCGCACCATCGCCACGATTACGATTTCGGCGGCGGGCGCCGGATCCACGGTACAGGTCCACACGCGCGCCGTCGAAACCAAGCCGTAGTAACAGTTAAGATCAATATATATGCGGATCCTCGTCGTGGAAGACGAAAAACGGATTGCCGACTTTTTGTCGCGCGGCCTCGAAAGCGCGGGATACGCCGTTGATCACGCGGGCGACGGAGCCACTGCAATCGAGATGGTCCATGCGACCGAGTACGACATGATCGTTCTCGATCTCGGGCTGCCGGATATCGACGGTCTCACGGTTCTACAGAAGATCAGGAACCGCAAGACGAGTCCGCCTGTTCTGATTCTCAGCGCGCGCGATCAAGTGGATGATCGGGTGAAGGGGCTTGAAGGCGGAGCGGACGATTACCTGGTGAAACCGTTTGCATTCGTCGAGCTGCTCGCCCGGGTCCGCGTTCTCTTACGGAGGGGTCAGCCTACGCCGGAGCGCTTGCAGGTCGGCGAACTCACGCTCGATTGCATTCGCCGCAAAGTGACGCGATCGGGCGAGAACATCGAGCTTGCTCCCAAGGAGTTCAGCATCCTCGAATACATGATGCGCAATCGCGGCCGGCCGCTGAGCCGCACGATGATCGTGGAGCATGTTTGGGACATGGACTATGACGGGCTGACCAACATCGTCGATGTGTATATCCGTCATCTGCGCAGCAAAATCGACGATAAATGGCCGCAGAAGATGATCCAAACGGTGCGGGGGATCGGTTATATGCTCGATATGCCGGAGCGCGCGGAGAAGGCGATCTAAGTGGCAAAATTCACGCGAGTTTTCGGAATCCCCAAGCTCCCTGTGCACTACGTCCGGGGGCTGCGATTCCGGCTCACGTTGAGTTACGTTCTTTTCTTCGCCGCGCTGCTTGTAGTCATCGGAGTTTTCTTCGGGCGGATGATTCAGACGCAGCTTGAGGGGTCGGTTCGCGACGCGCTCGAAGAAGAGTGGGGCGAGGCCAAGGGTTACCTGAGGATTGAAAACTACCAGCCCATCTGGATCGCGGATGATACGGATCCCGAGGAAGCCTACATTGTCAGCCGCATCAAACACGTATTTTTCATCGCGGATGGGAATGGCGTGCCGATCGATTACGACGACACCTATGAATCGATCGGCCTCGATTCGCCGGAGCAGATCGCCAAGATCATAAACGGCGATCCGGTCATTCACCAGCGCTACGACAAAAGCGGCGTACCGTACATTATCAAAGCTGGACGCATCCCGGACGACAAAGGCAGGCCATATTTTTTCGCGATCGGGCGGTCGCTGGCGCCGGCGCGCGCGAACGTCCGCGCTCTGACAAGGTATTATTTTTTCTCCTTGCCGGCGATGATTGCCCTGGCGGCGCTACTCGGATGGTGGCTTGCCGGACGCGCGATTCGGCCGGTGAACTCTGTCGCTCAGGCCGCGCGCGAAATCACCGGGTCGAATCTTTCGATGCAGATCCCGCTGCGGCGCGCCGGGGACGAACTGGATCACCTGATCGACAGCTTCAATCGCATGACCGCGCGGCTCAATCAATCCTTCGAACAGACGCGCCGTTTCTCAACCGACGTTTCGCATGAATTGCGGACTCCGCTCACGGCGATTCGAGGGCAGCTTGAGGTAGCGCTGTTTACGGCGGAGACTCCCGAACAATACCGCGACGCCGTGGTGAACGCGCTCGAAGACGTCGAGAAATTATCGAGCATCGTACGCGCGCTGCTGCTGCTTTCGCAGGCGGAATCGGGTCAACTCGCATTGCAGAAGACGGAGTTCGATTTGAGCGCGGCCGCGCGCGATCAGGTGGAGCAGTTCCAGATTCCGGCCGAGGAAAAGAACGTCCGGCTGTCCGCCGATCTCGCGCGCGAAACGATGATTCCCGCGGACAAAACGCAGATCGACCGGCTGCTTTCCAACCTTCTTTCAAACGCCATTAAGTACACGCCCGAAGGCGGTTCCGTCAATGTACGCGTGGGACCCGCCGCGGCGGCCGGATGGGTACAGCTTGTCGTTGAAGACACGGGGATGGGAATCCCCGCCGAAAATCTACCCCATATTTTCGACCGCTTCTACCGAGTGAACAACTCCAGTGCCGTCCCCGGGCTGGGTCTTGGGCTGAGCTTCGTTGCCTGGATCGTCGAGGCTCACGGCGGCAGAATCGAGGTGGCGAGCACGGCTGGCGAGGGGACTCGCTTCACCGTTCTTCTGCCCGGGTCGCCGGAGCCGGCCGAGGAATTGAGTCCCGAGGACGCTACAGAGAGTACACTGATATAACCGCATGAGCTTAGAAATCCGGCAATCGGACCGCGAAGGAATCATCATCCTCGCATTCAAGGGCCGCCTCACCGTGGGCGAAGCGTCCAGCGTTCGCGAAAAAGTAGACCAGCTTCTGGGGCAAGGGTACAAGAACTTCATTTTCGATCTCGCGCAGGTTGACTACATCGATTCCACGGGGCTCGGCGCGATGGTCATCTGTTACACCACGATCAAGAAGGCCGACGGCGCTTTAAAGCTGTTGAACCTGAACAAGCGCAATATTGAACTGCTGCTTCTCACGAAACTGCACACGATTTTTGAGGTCTTCACCGACGAGCAGGATGCCGTGAACAGCTTTTTTCCGAATCGCGAGATCAAGCGCTTCGACATTCTGGATTTCGTCCAGCAGCAGTCGAAGGAAGAGTGATGCTCAAGGCCGGAGCGAGGGCGCCCGACTTCACGCTCTCGGATATGTCAGGCACGAAGCGCTCGCTTGCGGATCTGCTCGCGGGAGGGCCGGTGCTTCTGGCGCTGTATAAAATCGGTTGCCCTGTATGCCAGATGACTTTTCCTTACCTGGAGCGGATCGCGAAGGGATCACTTCAGGTGATCGGCATTTCGCAAGACGACGAGCGCGGCACGGCGAGGTTCCAAAAGAACCACAACCTCACCATGCCCATGCTGCTCGATCCGGAATTCGAGGAATTTCCGGTCAGCAACGCATTCGGGATTACACACGTCCCGTCGCTATTTCTGGTTGAGCCCGGCGGGAACATCTCGCTGACGTCTGAGGGATTTGTCAAGAGCGATCTGGAGTCGATCGGCGAGCGGGCAGGCGTGGCTCCGTTCGGACCGAACGATCACGTACCCGAATGGAAGGCGGGTTGAGGGTCCAAGAATTAGCTTCCGGTGGAAGCTATGTTGAGACGGCAATCAAGCTCTCGGATCCTGCCGGGCCGGTTCGTGGTTCAAATGTTTTCATTCCCGCGTTATGCCCGGGTTCGGGCGGCATCGATTATTTTATGGCGCCTTCCGGGCGCGGCGGAGAGAGGTGGGGAGGAATGATCTTCCTGAGGATTCCGGCGTTCGGGCGGTCCGTTACGGTTCGGCGATATTGCTGGCGAATTGGTGTCGAGAGCTGCGCTAAACTGGAGTTTCCATGAGCAAGATCTCTGACATGATCGGCGGGGCGGCCGCCATCGCGAAAGGAATGAGCATCACGTTCCGCGAGATGCTCAACCCGACGATCACTGAGGATTATCCCGAGGCTCCCGCGAAGTTTCAGGAGCGCTACCGCGGAGTCCACCAGCTTCAGCGCGATGAAAACGGATTGGAGAAGTGTGTCGCGTGTTTTCTTTGCGCGGCGGCATGCCCGGCGGAATGCATTTATATTGAAGCGGCGGAAAACACGGACGAGCTTCGCATCAGCGGTGGGGAGCGTTACGCGAAGGTCTACAACATCGATTACAACCGCTGCATCTTCTGCGGATATTGTGTAGAAGCGTGTCCGACTGATGCGATCACGCACGGTCACGGCTTCGAGATCGCGAGCTACAATACCTCGACGCTGATTTATCGAAAGGAACAGATGCTGGTACCGATCCCGCGGGGCGCACACTTTCCGTTGAAGGCTGAAGAAAGTCCGGTAGCGGATAGCCATTGAAGTGGCGTGACTTCCATTCTGCGGTAGACTGGTAGGGACGTTTAAGGGGAGTAAGCACTTGAAGCTCGCTGATGCGTGTGTGTTTTCAGCGAACGCTAAGATGAAGGCACTCTCTGTAACATGAGTTATGGGTGGTTGCCGGCCAGCGCTCCCTGAGTAACTCATCGATTTCGGGCCGTGGCGCAGCCTGGCTAGCGCGCTTGCTTGGGGTGCAAGAGGTCCCGGGTTCAAATCCCGGCGGCCCGACCAGTGTTTTCAAAGACTTACCGACCTCGACCTACCCCAAAACCTCTCCCGGAGTCCTTTTGGTGGCGGTTTGGCGTCCATTTTTGGTCGCCAGGCCTCGCTCGTTCGCCTGCCCTTCTCCGCCGGGCTGGGTGGTCATGATGGCCATGTCATGCGTTTTTTTCGATTCTGCTCCTCAAGGAGAAAAAAACAGGCCCTCCCCTATACATGAGAATCACCGCTGGATGGCATCCCGGCCGTTACTTCCTCTTGCCCAGTGACAGATAATGGGTCAGGAGAGTCGAGTTTATGACGACCGCCGCCAGCATCGAGCTGCCCGAGGCTGAGATTGCGGCCATCTGCCGCCGCCACCAGGTCAGGGAGTTGTCCGTGTTCGGATCGGCCGCGCGTGGTGAGATGCGTCCCGACAGCGATATCGATTTCCTCGTTGATTTCCTGCCCAAAGCCCGTCCTGGTTTGCTGGGTGTCGCGGCGCTGATACGCGAACTCAGCACTCTGCTGGGGCGCCGTGTCGACGTCGCCGTCAAACCGGCGTTGAAGCCGATCATCCGGCCCGGCGTGCTGGCCGAGGCTCGGTTGATCTACGCGGAGTGATCGGCAGCGACTGAACGACATCCTGGAAGCATTGGGTTGGATCGCGAAGGCGACGGACCAAGCGCCTGCCCTGCGTGTCCAAATCGCGGAGATTCTGGGAGCCGAGTTCACGGAGTAAGCCTCGATCGCGATTTCGCGATTGACACAAATCGGGCTTCGTGAGACAATCCCTTCAGGCGCGGCAACGCGCTGCCAATAGGGAGTGCCGGGACACTCCTTACCAACTCCTTCCCGCATCCGCTCCGGGCGAAGTGTTTTCAACCCTCCAGCCAATCGCCTGAGAGAACCAGCAGCGGAACTGAGCGCCGGTGGTGACGTGTGGCCGAACGCCAAATTCCGCTGTACCGGTACGACGGCGCCCTTGTAGATTGGATCTCCCCGAAGCGTGCCGGAAGGCTCGCCGCCATGGGACGAGCGAAGCTCGTGCGCCACAAGAAGGGCACGATCAACCGCGTGATCCTGCACCGCATGCCGGGCGAGCCGGCGCCCATGCGGGCGACCGATTACATGGGACAGGCGTACTCGTTCCGACAGCACCTCGAGGAGGGTCGTCGGTGCTGGCGGCTGAAGTCGCTGGCCGGCGGCCGCAGCGAAACCAACCTCGCGCCCGAGGAGGTGCGGCCGATCTTCCTGCGCGTGCTGCTTGACTGCCTGGCTCCGGCGGTGTGACATGCCCTGCCCTGAGTGCTTGAGCGGCGAGGTCATTGTCCGCGAGTATGACTTCGGCGTCTGCCCGGAGACCGGCTATCACGATGCCGGCGAGCGGTTCCGATGCCTGGCCTGCGGCGCAACCGGCGACGCTGACGACCTCGTGGCCATGGACGCATGCAATTCGATCTCCGTCGGGTCCTCGGAACGGCGGCGCGGCGGCGGGTAAGGCGATGGCACGCTGCACGCAGCCCCAGCACGGAATTTCGAGTTGACAGTTGACACCTTGGTTGACACGCGCGCGATGCAATCCCGGTGGCGAAGGATCGCGGCGCCGATCATCGCGCGCGTACTGGCCGAGAATGCCGGCAGGTCGGAGGCGGAGGTTAGGGCGGCGCTGCGTGCGGCGTACCCGTTCGGGCCTCGCAAGCACCATCCGTACAGGATCTGGCTCGACGAGATCAGCCGGCAGAGGGGCCTCGGGACAAAACCCCTTGGGCCGAACGCAGCCCAAGGGGTTTCGCCTCGGCTCATCGACCCACGGCAGGAATTGCTCTTCGCATGACCACGCCCCCGAAGATCGCGCCCGCCATGGCGCGCCGGATCGAGATCTGGCCGGTCGAGCGGCTGGTGCCCTACGCGCGGAACGCGCGGACTCACTCGGACGAACAGGTCGCGCAGATCGCGGCGTCCATCGTGGAGTTCGGGTTTAACTCCCCGATCCTCGTCGCCTCCGACGCGGGGATCGTGGCTGGCCACGGCCGCCTGCTGGCTGCCCGCAAGCTGGGTCTCGCTGAAGTTCCGGTGGTGGTGCTGGATCATTTGAGCGAGATCCAGCGGCGGGCATATCTGATCGCGGACAACAAGCTGAGCCTCAACGCCGGCTGGGACGAGGACTTGCTGGCGCTGGAACTCGCGGATCTGGAGCGGGAAGGACTCGACCTCTCCGTCGTGGGCCTCGGCGAGGATGAGATCGAGGCGCTGCTCGCCGAGGTACGCGAGGCGCGGCCGGAGCCCGAAACCGAAGAGGCGATTCCGGAGCCGCCGCTTCAACCGGTCACCCGGCCCGGCGACGTGTGGCTGATCGGTCCGCACCGGCTGCTGTGCGGCGACTGCCGGGACTTCCGCGCAATTGCGCGGCTTTTCGAGGGCGCCAGGGCCAACCTGGTCGTCACCTCGCCGCCCTATGCCCGGCAGCGCGAATACGATCCGGCGAGCGGCTTCCAGCCGGTGCCGCCGGACGAGTACGTCGAGTGGTACCGAGATGTGGCGGCCGCCATCGAATCGGTGCTGGCGCCGGACGGCTCGTACCTCCTGAACATGAAGGAGCACGCCGAGGGCGGCGAGCGCAGCCTGTACGTGAAGGACCTCGTGATCGCGCACAAGCGGCAGTGGGGCTGGCGGTTCGTCGACGAGTTCTGCTGGCGCAAGACCGACAACGGCGTGCCGGGCGGATGGAGCAACAGGTTTAAGAACGCCTTCGAGTTGATTTTCCACTTCAGCCGCAATCGCCAGATCAAGTTCCGGCCGAAGGCGGTCGGGCATGTCTCCGACGACTGCTTCGATTACTCTCCCGACAACCCGAAGTCGGCTTCCGGAAGCGGGCTGCTGGGTACGGGCGCGCGCGGCAAGGCGGCCGGCAAACCTGGCGCGGCGGAGGATGACGGAAGGCACCGCGGCCTGGCGCGGCCGAGCAACGTGATCGAGGTGAAGTCCGAGAGCAGCCAGGGTGCGCATTCGGCTCCGTTCCCGCGGGCGCTGGTCGAGTTCTTCGTGAAGGCCTTCACGGACGCCGGCGACATCGTGTTCGATCCGTTCATGGGCAGCGGAACAACGATGGCGGCGGCAGCCGTGCTCGGCTGCATCGGCTACGGCTGCGAGATCAGTCCAGCCTACTGCGACGTCATCGCGCGCCGCATCGAGCGAGCCATTTCCCAGGAGAGCGCCAACGAACACGAGCGCGTTCCCATCCTCGCCGCGACCGGCCGGACGTTCGAGCAGGTGGCGGCGGAGCGGGATATCGATCTGAACGCCGCCGCGGATCTGCGCGGGCGCGACCGGAAGTCCATCCGGCGAAAACCTAACGGCATGCCGTGCCACGCGCCGCGCAGGCCCGCCGGCGATGTGGTTCAGACCATTTGAAACCTTTCGAAAGGAGAAGAGTTTTATGCCCGAAGTTGCCACGCCGAACCAGGCCGAACGCGAGTTCGAGACCGGGACGGACGAATCGTTCAAGAACACGAGCGCCGCGGCTGGGGCCGCTCATAGCGAGAACCAGCGCGTCGCATTCGCCAACATCAAGCGGACCTACGACGTCTACCAGGACCTGGACATTCAGGCCGCGCGCCAGGCGCTGATCGAGCAGACCCGCCTGAACCAGATCGCCTCGCAGGCGCTTCAGAACGCCGTCGAGACGGCCAACCTGGTTTCGAAGCAGGCGGTGCGCCATGGCGACATCGCCATCGACGGCCAGTGGAACCCGGTGCAGCAGGGCGCCGGAGATACGCTCCTGACCCGCGCAGTCTCGATCGACGACGCTTCGCTGAAGGCCATCGGCGCCGTGGTCGCCGCGGCCGTTGCCGAGGCGCTTTCGAAAAAGGCCTGAGGCCATCCCATGAAGACGCTGCTCGCAATCCTCAAATTGCTGCCCGTCGTACTGGAAGCGGTCCGCGCTGTCGAGGCGGCGATCCCGCTGCCCGGGCAGGGGAAGAAGAAACTCGATCTCATTCTGGAGGTCCTCAAATCGGCCTACGACGCCAGCTCCGATCTGGCCAAGGAGTTCAGTTGGCAGAAGCTGGTCTCCATCGTCGTGCCGATGATCGCCCGGATCGTGGATCTCCACAACGAACTCGGGCTGTTCCAGAAGTCCACTCCCGAACCCGCCAAATCATGACGGACTTGCAGGTGGTGCGCTGGCCGGTCGAGAAGCTGATCCCGTACGCCAGGAATGCGCGCACGCACAGCGCGGAACAGGTGGCCCAGATTGCGGCATCGATCGCCGAGTTCGGGTTCGTGAATCCTGTTCTGATCGGGCCGGACAACGTGATCATCGCCGGCCACGCACGCCTGCTCGCCGCCCGCAAGCTGGGCATGACCGAGGTTCCGGTCATCGTCCTCGAACACTTGACCGAGACGCAGCGCCGCGCGCTGGTCCTGGCCGACAACCGGCTGGCGCTGAACGCCGGGTGGGACGAGGAAATGCTGCGCGTCGAGCTGGCCTCGCTCGAGCAGGACGAGTTCAACCTCGATCTGATCGGGTTCAGCAGCGAGGAACTTGAGGCGCTGCTGGTGGAACCCGAGCCGGAAGGTTTCGAGGGCCGTACCGACGAGGACTCGGTACCGGAAGCTCCGGAAACCGCCGTCACGCGTTCGGGCGACCTGTGGGTGCTCGGCAATCACCGCCTCTTGTGCGGCGACTCCATCCGGTTGGACGCCATCGAAAAGGTGCTGGCCGGCGGCCTCGCGGACATGGTGTTCACCGATCCGCCGTACAACGTGAACTACGGCGCGACGATGAAGGACAAGCTCCGGGGCAAGGCGCACCGGAAGATCGCGAACGACAACTTGGGTTCCGGCTTCGAGCAGTTCCTGCGCGACGCCTGCGCGAATGTGCTGGGGGTGACGAAGGGCGCCGTCTACATCTCGATGTCGTCCTCGGAGCTGCACACGCTGCACAAGGCGTTCACCGAGGCCGGCGGCCACTGGTCGACGTTCGTCATCTGGGCCAAGCACGTCTTCACGATGGGCCGCTCCGATTACCAGCGGCAGTACGAGCCGATCCTGTACGGCTGGAAAGAAGGCACGGACCACTACTGGTGCGGCGCCCGCGACCAGGGCGACGTGTGGTTCATCAAGAAGCCCGTCGCCAACGATCTGCATCCGACGATGAAGCCGGTCGAGCTGGTCGAGCGCGCCATTCGCAACTCCAGCAAAAGCCGCGACACGGTGCTCGATCCCTTCGGCGGTTCCGGCTCGACGGTCATAGCGTGCGAGAAGACGGGCCGCCAGGCGCGCGTGGTCGAGCTCGAACCGAAGTACTGCGACGTGATCGTGCGGCGTTGGCAGGAGTTCACGGGCAGGCAGGCGGTGCTCGAAGCGGACGGGCGCACGTTCGACAAATCCGCACGGGTGGAGACTGCGGCGTAATGGAAGAGCGGCTGATTGGATTGATTGTCCCCGGAATCGGGCTTATCTCCGGGCTGATTGCGGCCTACGTGAGCCTCCAGAACCGGGCGCTGCTGGCGGAGGTGCGCAAGGAACTCGCCGAGCAGGAGAACCGGATCATTTCGCGCCTGAACGGTCTGTACGTGCGCTCGGCCGAATGCCAGCTGCGGGAAGACAACGTGCGCATGCGGCTGGATTCGATCGAGCAAAGGTTGTGACCGCGCGGTCACAACCTTCGGCGTGCGGTCCGGTAGCGCCAGCGCAGGTAGGCGGAGTAGAGGCGTCCGATCAGGAGCCAGAGGCAACCTGGTCGCGACGGGTGGGCGGCAGGCTGGGACTTCGCGGCATCGAGATAACGGAGGAGGAGCCGCTGCTCCTCCTCGCTGCGGTCTTCGAATTCGATCATCATGGCGGCTGGCCTACTGCGCGAGCTGGTAGGCGCGCTCGCCGTCGGGGCGCTTCGTGGACTCGACCTTGAGCCCCATCTTCTTGGAGAGCGTGCCGCTGATGAAGCCGCGGACGCTGTGGGCCTGCCAGCCGGTGGCCTCCATGATGTCCTTGAGGGTGGCGCCGTCCGGGCGGCGTACCAGTTCGAGCACGATGGCCTTCTTGCTGCCCTCGCGCGCCGTGGGCGCGCCGTCATCGGCGTTGGCGGCCTTGCTCGGCCTCTTGCCTTTCGGCGCGGCGTCGGCCGCCTGTGGCGCGGCAGGGGCGTCCAGGCGCTGGATGGCCTTCCAGACGCGGGCCACGGCCGTCTTGCGGTCGGTGAACTTCTTGACCGGTTTCAGGCCGTCGAAGGGCGCCACTCCGGCGAAGCTGTTCCAGACCTGGACCAACCGGTCGGCCGGCCAGTTCGCGGCGAGCTTGGCGAGTTCCTTCTCGCTCGCGAAATGCTCCTGGCCTTCGGGAACCTGCTCGGCGGCAGGGAAGGCCGTGATGTTGTTGTCGGTGTCGATCGCAAACAGTCTCATGGTTCTCCTTTCGATTCAGAACTTCATGCCGGCGAGTTTCCCGTCGGCGGTGATGGTGAGGTCTTTGTAATAGCCGCTGTGGATGCGTGCCCATCCGAACGGCGTGTGAATTTCGTGGCGGGCGGCGATCCGGCTCAACTTCAGCCGGTGCGTGCCGTTGTCGAACTCCTTCTTGAGGTGGCCAAAGCGGTCGAGCTTCCAACCGTCCGCCGTGGCCCACTGGATCAATTGATCGCGGGTGATCATAGCGACCCCATTCATCGCTTCCGTTCCCGCGAATGGCAAGCTTAATCCGACAACTGAATCCCGCGACGTTTCAAACAGATCCGGGCGCAAACGATTTGCTCATGGCCGAATCGCGCCAGTTAATGAGCCAGGCCGAGTACGCACGGCACCGTGGCAAGAGCCGGCAGTACATCAGCCGGCTGGCGAAGGCCGGCGTGCTGGTGATGCGCGGCGGCAAGGTGGACGCCGCCGCCTCGGACGCGGTTCTGGACGACCGGCCGGAGCCGGTCTCGGAGCGGATCACGGCGGCTCCGGAGGCCGCCCCGTCCGTCGCCACTTTCGCCCAGGCGCGTACGGCCGACATGGTCTTCCGCGCGAAGCTCCGCAAGATCGAGTACGACGTCCGGATCGGGAAGCTCATCGAGGCGGAATTGTTCAAGCAGCGGATCGAGGCCATCGGTATCGCGATCAAGGAGGCGATCCTGGCGTGGCCGAACCGCGTTGCGCCGGAGATCACGCCGCTCACCGACGAGCGCCAGGTGCGCGATGTGCTCATGCGAGAGGCTCGCGTGCTGATCAACGACCTTCGCGGTGCCGTCCAGTATGCGCGTTGACGAGATCCAAATCCTGGCCGCCGAAGTCCTGACGCCTCCGCCGGACCTTACGGTTTCCGCGTGGGCGGATCAGAACCGGCGGCTCAGCTCCGAGTCGGCGGCCGAGAAGGGCGAGTGGCGCACGGATCGCGCCCCGTACCAGCGGGCGATCATGGACGCGCTGAGCCCATCTCATCCGGCCGAAACGGTCGTGGTGATGAGCGCCGCGCAGTTGGGCAAGTCGTCGATGCTGGAGAACTTCATCGGCTACATCATCGACCTCGATCCGGGCCCGCTGCTGCTGGTCGAGCCGCGCGAGATCGACGCCGAGGCGTTCTCCAAGGACCGCCTGGCGCCCATGCTGCGAGATACACCGTGCCTGCGCGGCAAGGTGGCGGACGCGCGCAGCCGCGATTCGAACAACACGATCCTGCACAAAAAGTTCCTGGGCGGCTCGATCACGCTCGCGGCGGCGAACTCGCCGGCGGGACTGGCCATGCGCTCGATCCGCTACTGCCTGCTGGACGAGGTGGACCGGTATCCCGCGAGCGCCGGCAGCGAGGGCGACCCGGTCAACCTGGCGATCACGCGCACGGCCAACTTCTGGAACCGCAAAATCGTGCTGTGTTCGACGCCGACGACGAAGGGGGCGTCGCGGATCGAGGCGGCCTGGCTCAACTCGAACCAGCAGAGCTTCTGGGTTCCCTGCCCGCACTGCGGGAACTTCCAGGTCCTCACGTGGGGGAACCTGATTTGGCCGAAAGGAGCGCCCGAGAAGGCGCAGTACCGGTGCGAGCATTGCTCGAAGCTGATCGGCGACTGGCAGAAGCACGGGATGCTGAAACTGGGCGAGTGGCGCGCGGCCAAGCCGGAGGTCACCGACATTGCCGGTTTCTGGATTAACGGCCTCTACTCGCCCTGGCGGAAGTGGGGCGCGCTCGCGCGGAAGTTCCTGGCCGACAGGCGCTCGCCCGAGACGCACCGCGAGTTCGTCAACACGGTGCTGGCCGAGCCGTGGGACGACGAAGCGGAAACCAGCGTTCCGGTGGCGGCGGTAATGGCGCGGCGCGAGTTCTACCGCGCTCAGGTTCCGTACGGCGCCGCGGTGTTGACGGCCGGCGTCGATGTCCAGAAGGACCGGCTCGAGCTGGAGGTCGTGGGCTGGGGGCGCGGCGAAGAGTCCTGGTCGATCGAGTACCGCGTCCTCCCGGGCGATCCGTCCGGAGCTGCGCTCTGGCAGGAACTCGATGCCTATCTGGAACGCCGGTGGCTGCACGAAGCCGGCATCTCGCTGCCTGTCGCGGCCTGCTCGATCGACTCCGGATGGGAGTCGCAGGCGGTTTACGACTTCTGCCGCACGCGCGCCCACCGGCGCATCTTCGCGGTGAAAGGTAAAGGCGGGCCGCTTCCGGTGTGGCAGCGCAAGCCGACGGCGAAAAACATCCGCGGCGAGAAGCCGTGGATCGTCGGCACGGACACGGCCAAGGAAACCATTTTCGGCCGGCTGAAGAATCCGACGCCGGGCACGCCTGGTTTCTGTCACTTCCCCGCCGACCGCGAGGAGCGGTACTTCGAGCAGCTTCTCGGCGAAGTGCTGGTCACGACGTACAAGAAGGGCAAGCCAAATCGCGAGTGGCGTCCCAAGCCCGGCGTGCGGCAGGAAGCGCTCGACGCCCGGGTCTACGCCTACGCTGCGCTGCGCGCGCTGGTCTCGATGGGACTCTCGCTCGATAACGAGGCCGACCGCATCGTTGCGCTTGCGGGTGAGAGGCCGCGCCCGGCGGCGCCGCCGCGCGAGGAACGGCGATGGCTCGGTGGACGCACCAGGAACTGGTTCGAAAGATGAAGATCCGGAGCATGCCACCACAGGCCGGCCGCACCGAGTGGGAGTACATGGTCGTCACCGGCGACGCGGAATCGCCGGAGTTGCTGGCCGAATGCGGCGCCCTCGGCTGGGAGCTCGTGGCCGTGGTGCGCGAGTTCGGGGCGCGGGCGACGTTCTACTTCAAGCGGCGGAAGAACTGACATGACGCTTTCGGAATTACAGGCCAAGCGTGACGAAATCTTGAATTCGCTGGGCATCGCCCGCCTGGAGTTCGGCGAGCGGAGCGTGCAGTATGCCGAGCAGCAGCAGGCGCTCGCGCTGATCGACGCCGAGATCGCCAAGGCGAGCAGCACCACGGACCGGTTTAGCCTGGCCCGGACTTCAAAAGGATGAACTGGCTCGATCGCGCAATTACGTGGGTGTCTCCGGAAGCCGGCTTGCGCCGCGTCCGCGCGCGGCGCGCGGCCGAGATGGTGCGCCTCGCCTACGAAGGCGCACGCGCGACGCGGCGGACGGACGGCTGGATCACCACCGGCAACTCGGCCAACGCCGAGATCGTGCTGGCGCTGTCGAAGCTGCGCGAACGCTCGCGCGACCTCGTGCGCAACAACCCATACGCGGCGCGGGCCGTGGCCGAGGTTGTGGGCAACGCCGTCGGTACGGGCATCACGGCGCAGGCGCGGACCGGCCTGCCGGAATTGAACCGCCAGATTGACGCGGCGTGGCTCGACTGGATCGAGCGGTGCGACGCCGATGCGCAGCTCGATTTCTATGGCATCCAGGCTCTGGTTGCGCGGACGGTTTTCGAGAGCGGCGAGTGCCTGGTCCGTTTCCGGCAGCGCCGCGACGGCGACGGCTTCAAAGTGCCGGTCCAGTTGCAGGTGCTCGAACCGGACTACCTCGACCAGTCGAAGACCCAGAAGACCGACACGGGCTACATCATCCAGGGCGTCGAGTTCGACCTCGTCGGCCGGCGCACCTTTTATTGGCTCTTCGGGCAGCATCCGGGCGAGGTGACCCAGACCTCGCTTCGCGGCTCGCTCGTGAGCGCGCGCGTGCCGGCTTCCGAGGTCCTGCACATCTACCGCAAGGACAGGCCGGGCCAGGTGCGCGGCGTGCCGTGGCTGGCGCCGGTCATCATCACACTGCGCGACCTCGACGAATACGAGGAAGCCGAGCTGGTGCGCAAGAAGATCGAGGCCTGTTTCGCGGCCTTCGTCACGCAGCCGCAGGGGCCGGAAGGCCCGCCGATCGCGCCGGCATCCACCGATGCCGAGACCGGGCGCCGCGTCGAGTCGTTCGAGCCGGGCATGATCGAGTACCTTAAGCCGGGCGAGGAAATCACGTTTTCGACGCCGTCGGCATCGAGCGGATACCGCGATTACGTCGCCACCCGGCAAAGCTCGATTGCAACCGGCCTGCAGCTCACTTACGAGCAGTTAACCGGCGACCTCTCGCGCGTGAACTACTCGTCCTACCGCGCCGGCCTGCTCAGCTTCCGCAACGGCATCGAGTTGTTCCGGTGGCTGACGTTCATCCCGATGCTGTGCATCCCCGCGTGGAACCGGTTCGTCGACGTGGCGTTCACGGCGGGTGCGATCCCGCAGCCCGGGCCCTTCAAAGCCGAATGGACGCCGCCCGGGTTCGGCAGCGTGGACCCGTACAAGGACTCGGTGGCCACGCTCAACCGCATCCGCACCGGCACGTTGACGTTGCGGCAGGCGATTGCCGAGCAGGGTTACGACCCCGACGCGCAGCTCGAGCAGATCGCCGAGATCAACCGCCTGCTCGATGAGCGCGGCATCGTGCTCGATTGCGACCCGCGCAAGGTTACCCAGAGCGGCGCGGGACAGAAAGAAGCGGTCAAGGAGAACAATGCCTGAGAAAATTACAAGCACCGAGGTTGAAGTCGTCCACCTCGATGGCAGCGTCGAACGGCGCCTGATTGCGCCGCAGCGCCTGCTGGCAACCTTCGCGCAGGAGAATAAGGACGCCGAGAACCGCACCATCGGCCTGATCTGGTATACCGGCTCGACCGTGCGCCGGTACGGCTTCGGCGGCCCCTTCGAGCTGACCTTCAGCATGGACCCGGCGCACGTGCGTCTGGGCCGGCTGAACAGCGGCAGCGCGCCGCTGCTCGATTCCCACCGCGACATGCGGCTGTCGGACGTCATCGGCGTCATCGACAAAGCCTGGCTGGAAGGAAACACCGGCAAGGCCACGGTGCGCTTTTCCCGGCGCGACGATGTCAACCCCATCTGGCAGGACGTCCAGGACGGCATCTTGAAGAACGCCAGCATGGGCGTCCTCATTCACAAGCTCAAGGAGACGACCAAGGAAGACGACCAGGTGAAAAGCTACCTGGCCGTGGATTGGGAGCCGGAAGAAGTCTCGGTCGTCCCGATCGGCGCCGATCCGGGCGCCGGATTCAAGGCCTCCGGCGAGGAGGAGTTTTTCGAAATCGAAGCGTTGCGGGCAACTGGCCCGAAGGAGCAGAAGATGGAAGAGACCATCACCGAAACGGGCGAGCAGGCCCGTCCGGAAATCAATGTGGATGCGGAGCGGCAGGCCGCGGCGATGGCCGAACGCACGCGCATCCTGGAACTGGAAAAGGTCGGCCGCGCGGCCGGCCTGGACGCGAGACTCGTGGCCGAGCACGTCGAGCGCGGCACATCGGTCGACGAGTTCCGCAAGCTGGCGATCGACGAAATGGCGAAGCGCGACCAGACGCCGATTCGCAGTGCAACGGCCGCCGTCACGCGCGACGAAGCCGACACCCGGCGCGCGGGAATCACGGCGGCGCTCTTGCACCGCTACGATCCGGCGCTGTTTCCGCTGAAGGACGAACTCGGCCGCGACTGGGCGGGGCAGACGCTGCTCGATCTGGCGCGCGAGTGCCTGGAGGCCTCCGGCACGCGCACGCGCCGCATGCCGCGGCACGAGATCGCCAAGCTGGCGCTCTCGACCTCGGATTTCCCGTACATCCTGGCCGACGTGGCCAACAAGACCTTGCGCCAGGCCTACGAGGCCTATCCGCGCACGTTCCTGCCGTTCTCTCGCAGGCGCTCGGCGGTCGATTTCAAGAACATCAACGCCGTGCAGTTGGGCGAGGCGCCGAGCCTCCAGAAGGTGAACGAGAAGGGCGAGTTCACTCACGGCTCGATCGGCGAATCGAAGGAAACCTACAAGCTCGCCACTTACGGCCGCATCGTTTCGATCACCCGGCAGGTGATCATCAACGACGACCTGGGCGCGTTCACGCGCATTCCGGCCGGCTTCGGCGTGGCCGCGGCAACGCTTGAAAGCGATACGGTCTGGGGGATCATCACCTCGAACCCGAACATGGGCGACGGCGTGGCGCTGTTCCATGCCAACCACGCGAATCTCAATTCCGGCTCCGGCAGCGCGCTGGCGCTGGCCGGGTTGGGCGCCGGCATGGCCGCCATGGCCAAGCAGAAGGGCCTCGACGGTATTACGACGCTCAACGTACAGGCCCGTTACCTGGCCGTGCCGGTCGCCTTGCAACTCACCGCGTTCCAGTTAGTGGCGTCGAATCTCGCGCCGGCGCAGTCGGCTAACGTGGTGCCCGAGTACATCCGAGCGCTGACGCCGATTGCCGAGCCGCGCCTCGACGCCGCGAGCGCCACGGCCTGGTACCTGTTCGCCGCGCCGAATCAGATCGACACGATCGAGTACGCCTACCTCGAAGGCCAGGACGGCGTGTACATCGAAACGCGCCAGGGTTTTGACATGGACGGCGTCGAAATCAAGGCCCGCCTCGATTTCGGGGCTAAGGCCATCGACTGGCGCGGCATGCAGAAGAACACGGGCGCTTGATCAGGAGGACTGAACGATGAAGAACTACGTGCAGAAAGGTGAAACCTTGACGCTCACCGCGCCTTACGCGGTGAGCTCGGGCGGCGGCGCGCTGGTTGGTTCGATTTTTGGCGTGGCGTCGAACGATTACGCCAACGGCGAAGAGGGCGAGTTCCAGGTTGCAGGTGTATTCGACTTGGTCCGCGAGACAGGTGCGGGCACCGGCTTCTCCCAAGGCGCACTGGTCTACTGGGACGACACCAACAAGCGCATCACCAAGACCTCGACGGGCAACAAGCTGATCGGCGTGGCCGTGAGGACGGCGGCCGACGGCGACGCGACGGCGCGAGTGCGACTGAACGGCGCCTTCACTTCCTAATGGCGTTCACCGATGCGATCGGCCGAATGGACGAGGCCTGCCTGCGGGTCTTCGGTAGGGACGTAATGTATCTGCCGCAGGCCGGCGGGCAAGCCACTGTCCGGGCGATCTTCGAACCGACGCGCGATGTGGAGGACAATGCGCCGGGCGTGTATGCGGCCATGTTCGTTCGAGCGGCCGCCTTCGGCACGCCTCCGCAGCGGGGCGACGGGGTCGCCGTCGATGGGGTGACTTACAAGGTGTTCGACATCGAAGCCGACCACGGCGGTGGCCTCGTGCTTCGATTGCGGCAAGCGTGACACATGGCTTCCGTACGCATCTGGCAAAAGAAGCAGATCCGGCTCGATCAGCTGAATTTCCGCCAGCACCAGATGTTCAAGATCGGCAACGTCGGTGTGGCTGCGGTGAAGAATCGGGTGAGCGCCGCGCTCGGGCCGTCGGATGCGCCGGCCAAGCCGCTGACCAAGCGCTACGCGATCCGCAAAACGAGGCTCGGCAAGGGCAATCGCCGGAATCTCACGCTGACCGGCGACATGCTCCGCAACTTCATGGTCCGGACGGTGAGCGAGAACCGTGCACGGGCGGGCCTCTCAACGCGCAAGGACCGCATCAAGGCGTGGGTCAACCAGAAGATCGAGCCCTGGGTGGTCTTCTCGCCGAAGAACCGGGCCGCCGTGCTCGATGCAGCGCGGCGAGTGCTCAACGAAATGAAGAGAACGCTGCTGCTCGAGCGTGCCCTTGGCGGTAGGCAACGATGATCAACCCTGCCGAACTAGTGGACAACCTGGTCGCGTTGCTGCGGGCGATTCCGGATCTCGTCGCCGAGATGGAGGGCGATCCGGAGCGCATCTACGCCTACCACGACCAGTACCCGAAGAGGGCAAGTCTGGCGCAGGCCATCCACACGATGCCAGCCCCGGCGGTAATGGCCGTTTGGCAGGGCACGGCGCCCGGCACGTTCGGCACGGTGGATGTTTGGAAGCACCAGGTCACGCTCTACCTGCGAGCGCGCGAGACGGACGAGAGCGATCCGCCGGCCGCGTACTACCGGCTGTTCCGCCTGATTACCAAAGGCGTGCCGGCGGGAACGGGAGTGCCGATGCTGAACGCCACCATCCACCCTTCGTGCTACCCGATGGACCTGCCGCTGATCCAGCGGCAGACCGACGCCGAAGGGCTGGATTATTTCGAAGTTCCCATCACGTTTACGGAGATTGGCGATGAGTGAACGCAATACGGTGTGGCTTCGGCCGCCCTGGGGCGAGGGCGAGCCGAAAGAGTTCGACCCCAGGCCTGATGTCCTGGTCCCGCTTCTCGTTGCGGGCTGGTCGCAATGCGAGCCACCGGAGGTAACTGAAGATGTCCACGACTAGACTGCAAGAGGTCCTGATCTGCTTCGGCAAGCAGAAGCAGACCGACATCGCGACCGCGAACACGGGCTCGCAGATGTGGCGCTTCGGCAAACTCAACGCCGCGCTCGCGAACCCAAAGCTCAATACCGAGAACGACGCCGAGGAGTTCGGCAAGGGCCACGAGTTCCCCACCCAGTCCTTCCAGACCTCCTGGGACGTCTCGGGCACGCTCGAGAAGTACCTGGGCGCGGAAATCGCGGCCTGGGCGATGGCCTTCGGCCTGGGCAAGGTGGTCAAGTCCGGCGCCGCCCCGAACTTCACCTACACCTGCACGCCGCTGATGCCGGCGAACGGCGATGCTGCCGAGTTGCCCTACTTCTCCTTCGTCGAGCAGATCCGCCCGGGCGCGGGCGTGGTGCTCGACCGCATGGCGGTAGGCTGCGTCATCGAGAGCTGGACCATCACGCTCGGCAGCGGGCCGGGACGCACCAATAGCCGCATCGCGATCGAGTTTGCCGGCTCCGGCAAGTTTACCGAGCCTTCCGGCATAGTGATGCCGGCGGCCACTCTCGAAAAGCTGCTGCCTTCAGCCTCGCTCGCGCTGAGCATCGACGGCGTCGACTACGTCTCGAACAAGAACATCGTCTCGCTCGAGACGGGCTGGAAGAACAACGTCCGCATGGACGCGGGCTTCTATCCCGGCTCGGGCTTCCAGACAGCGGGGGATGCCACGAGCGGCGCGATCCGCGGCCGCCTGGAATTCGGCAATCGGCAGGGCACGCTGCGCTTCACCGCGCGGTTCGAGAGCGGATCGACGGAGCTCACCAAGCTCAAGAACCAGACCACGGGCACGGCGGTGATTTCCCTCACCTACGATGCCAACAACTCGCTCGAGATCACCTGGCACAAGGTCTCCTTCGCGACCGCCGAGGTTGGGGAGACCGACGGCATCGTTACCGTCGCCGTCGAGTGCCTGCCGATGTTCGATGCGACCAACGGCATCGTCTCGGCCGTCGCCAAGTGCGGCGTGGACAGCATCTGCCAGTAGGAGCCTTTGATGTTTGATGCAACCAAACCCATTACGATGAACCTGCGGACCCCTGAAGGCGTGAAGACGGTTCGACTGCGCTTTCCCTCCGACGAGGAGTGGACCGAGCGCCAGCGCCGGCGGAAGGTGATCATCAAGCAACTCGGCCGCGGCGTCTCGGAAACCGTTGTCCCGAACTCCGAGGACGTGGACGCCGTCCTGCTGGCGAAGATCCGCGGCGAAGAGCAGGATCCCGTCGAGGTAGACCCCTTCGAGGCCAGCCGCATCATCGAGCAGTTGAGCCAAGCCGAGGTGGACGACGTCGTCCAGACCGGCGACGCCTTCCGCGTTACGCTCCGGGTGCTCGGCGGCACGGTCACGCACGTGCTTGCGATGCCCTCGGCCAAGGACGTTTTCGAGTACCGCCGCGCCTTCGCGCGCATCCTCGACCTGCCCTTCAACAAGCAGGAGCTGACCATTAACCTGGCGGCCGCGGGCATGCTCTACAAGAAGCTTGCGCGATCGGCCGAAGGCTATGTCGCCGAAGTCCCGATCATCCACCAGGCCGTGGCGGTCAAGGCCGCTATCGACGCGCTCGATACCGCTTTCCAGGACGACCGCGACCCAAACTTCTGAACGGGAAGTGGCCGGAGCGGCCGTCGCTTCGCTTCCTGGTCCACTGGGCCCTGCGGCGCGAGGAGTTGTGCGATCCACGGCTGTGTCCTGAAGCGCCGGACGGCGGCGGCCGTTGCGACCACTGCCCACTCGACAGACTCGATGCCGCTCAGTCGAGTGAAACCGGGCTGCTCATCCGCCGTGCGCTCGACCTCCGGGCTGCGCTGAAGCTGGGCGTGCGAGTCTCACTCGATGAGATCCGCGCCGACGAGTTCTACGCCATGTTGATCCTCGAAGAGGAGCGCGAGCGGCTGGATCAAGAGCGCATCAATTCCCATGGCCGATAACAAGCTCGAGCTGGTCGTCACCATCGAAGTCGATAAGGCCAACCAGTCCATCAAGAGCGTCAACGCCAACCTGTCGAACATCGAGGCGACCGCCACGAAAGCCGCGCGCGGCGCCTCGCAGGGCATTGACGGGATGACCGCCTCGATGGTGAAAGGCGCCACGGCCGGCAACCTGCTCGCGGACGCCATCAGGAAGGTCATCGACTTCGGGAAGGAGTGGACCATTGGGGCTGCGCGGCAGGCGGCGCAGGAAGACCGGCTGGTCTCCATCACGCGCACCCTCGCCAGAGTGCACGGCGACGGTGCGGCCGCCGCAACGAAGGCCATCGAGGCCATTCGCCAGGTCGGCTACACCTCGGAGGACGCCACCACCAGCGTCCAGAAGCTCATCATCGCCGACATCGGGCTGGAGAAGGCGCAGGGCCTCGCGCGCGTTGCCAAGGACGCCGCCGCTGTGAGCACCGAAGGCATCGGCGCCGCAGAGGCCTTCGAGAAAATCATGCTGGCGATCGAGACCGGCCAGAGCCGCGGCCTTCGGACTATGAGCTTGTTTGTCGACCTGAACAAGGCGGTTCAGGTTGAGGAGATGAAGCGCGGCCGAACGCTCACCGACCTCGAAGCCAAGCAGGTCCGCTACAACGCCGTGATGCGGGCGGCGACGGAGATTCAGGGTGCGGCTGCCGCCAAAGCCGAGAGCGTCGACGGCCAGATGGAAAAGCTCTCGCGCGAGCTGAAAGACCTCAAGGATGATGTCGGCCGCGCTTTCCAGGGCGAGTTGAAGGCCGTCGTCGGCCACTTGAAGGACCTGGTCGGCTGGCTCAAAGACAACGTGACCTGGATCGAGAAGTTCGGCACGATGGCGGTCTGGCTCGCGGGTATTCTCGCCACCTACGCCATCGCGAGCAAGATCCTGGGGATCGCCAAGGCCGTCGACGCGCTCACTGTCGCGCTCACGCGGAATCCCTGGGCGCTGCTGATCACGGGCGTGGTCACCGCGGGCGCGATCGTCTACAAGTCGTACAGGGATATGCAGGAGGGGCTGGAGGCGCGCGGCCGCGAGATGGAGAACGCAGCGCTCCGGCAGCAACTCTTCGCCGGCAAAGTCAGGATCGAGGACCTGCGCAAGCGCGGGATGACGGACGAGCAAATCCGCGAGCTGGTCACCG
>Ga0209062_1000665_pt1 | contig 89216 bp, 83 predicted proteins | sample Coa_R2_2_FD_187158 | JGI IMG/M metagenome (GOLD analysis project Ga0209062, IMG submission 187158) | Surface soil microbial communities from Centralia Pennsylvania, which are recovering from an underground coalmine fire - Coalmine... | ecosystem: Environmental > Terrestrial > Soil > Unclassified...
CAACCTGGTGCGCCAATGCGCCGACAAACGATCCATCAAGCGCCGCCGCAAGCGCGCCGCTTGGGACCCCAAATACCTGCTCGACATATTGGGCCCGCTGCGGCGTTAACCTCGACTCGTTGCCCTGGTTTTGGTGCTCAGGACGAACCAATGAAGTGAAGCAGTTATTGTTGTGGCTATCCTAAGTGGGCACGCCTCAGCGAGGACGATCTCAATGCTATGAGAGCCTATTTTGGCGAGCGAATTCCAATTCAAACGTGAGGCCACCCGCCCTGTTTTTGCACACAAGAAGAATAGTGCAGCTACGGTGTATCTGGGTGAGATGGAATCGCCTCTCCTTCGTCATTCATGCCCGCGCTTGTCGCGGGCATCCACGTCTTTCTTGCGGAGCCTCAGCTAGTAAAACGTGGTTGGGACAAGCACGGCCATGACTTAAGGAGAAGTGGTTCAGCATGAGGCGACACGCGCTTGTCGCTAAAAGCAAAGCCGCCGGCCGTGTGTCTGACACGGCCGGCGGCCTTTAACACTTTGTTCGCGCTACGGTAACCAGCGGCCCGGCGGAGCTATTCGTCGTCCTGAGTGGCCAGGTCGCCATTGCGCTGGAGCACAACGTTAACCCCCGACTGCATGAGGGGGAGGGCGCCCAACTTGAGGAGTAGCTGCGATGTGGACTTGTGGTATCGGCGCGGGATCTGAAGGCGGCGAGCCCCGGCCTCTTTGGTGAGGACGGAGAGAGAGATGCTCAACGGAGTCTGCCCAAGCTCGTCCTTGACGTCGAGCTTTGCGCCCTTGCTGGCGAGGAATTCGATGACGTCATCCAACGCCTGATAGGCGGCGGTATGCATTGCGGTCCAGCCGAACTGTCCGGCCGCATTCACGTCGGCGCCATGCGCCACCAGGTACTTTGCCGTCTCGAGAGCGATTGCGCGTTCCTCGGCCGGTCTTGGCCTTTGCTCGTCAGTCGCGCCTCCGGCCGCCAGAATCAGCGGCGTCGTGCCATAAGCGGTCGGAATGTTCGGATCCGCCCCGGCTTCCACCAGCACCTTGATGGCTTCAAGATTGTTGACCTCCGCGGCGAGCGCGAGGGGCGTCGCGCCTTCAAAAGAGACTTCGTTGAGGGCACGAACGGTCTGCTTTTCCTGATGGATTCGGGCATTCGGATCGGCGCCGTGCGCTAGAAGCGCCTTGACGATTGGCACGGCGGCGGCTCGTTGTGCGTTGTCCTCTCCGTAGTCCGAATCGCGTACAGCGGCATGCAAAGCCGTGAAGCTGTTCCCGTCACGGATGTTGGGATCAGCCCCCTTGTCGAGCAGCACATTGACAACATCGAGTTTGCCCATGGTGCTGGCGATAATCAGGGCCGTTCCGCCCCAATCCGGGATCTGATCATTCGGGCGCGCGCCGGCGTCGAGCAGAATGCGGGCCGATTCCGCATCGCCTCGGGCGGCAAACATTAACGCCGTGGATCCGGCTTTCGAATGAGCGTTAACATCAGCGTTGTGCTTCACCAGCTCTCGGGTAACGGCAGAGTGGCGTTCCGCCGCCGCCCACATCAACGCGGTCTGTCCGCCATTTTTCTCCTGCGCGTTGGGATCGGCGCCGCCCTCCAGCAATGCGCGCACCGTCTCAACATTGCCAAGGCGGGCCGCCTGCATGAGCGGCGTCTCGCCTGACAGCAGCGCCATACTGGGATCGGTCCCCGCCGCCAAGAGCTTCTTGGTTATGGCTACATCTGCGTTCTCTGAGGCTGCCGCATAAAGCGCTGTCGCGCCGTATTCGTTGGCGCCTTTCGGATCCACGCCAGCGCGCAACAAGAGATCGACCATCTCCGGGTCATTGCGGGAGGCCGCCGCAAGCAGCGCCGCCGTGCCTTGGGCGGTGGCGATCTCTTCCTTGGCGGGGCCGTTCAACAGCGCGCGCACAGCGTCGCGATCCCCGCTTTTTGCGGCTTGCGCCAGCGACAGCTTACCGCTGGTGTCCGCGGCAAGTGCGGTGCCCGCCAGGAACGTGGCGCCCAGCAGTCCCGCCAAAATCTTTGCCCTGATGCTCATCATCGTTCTCCAACTTGGAGCAGTTTCCATTGAGTCAAATCGTCAGGCCGGTCTGGTTGCCGGCCATTTCGCTTCTCGAACATCCCCTCCTAATCGAGACGTCGCCGGGGCAAGCCCGGCGACAATGATTGAAGCGGATGAGCGAACCTGACCGGACTCGCGCTAGAGCGTCCTTCCTTGGTTTGCATCCGCGGACTTCGGAGCGGACGCCACCAGTTCGAGCTTTCCGGTGCTGTCGCCCAGCTTGGTGACGTTGGGCACGCCCGCCTTGTCGAGCATGGTGATCAGCAGGTTGGCCATCGGCGTGCGGCTGGGATAGCGGATATGCTGTCCGCCCTTGATGCCGTTGACGCCGCCAGCGATCAGCAGAAGCGGCAGGTCCGTATAGAGGTGCAGGTTGGCGTCGCTGAGCGCCGCCCCGTAGAGGATCATTGAATGATCGAGCAGCGACCCGTCGCCGTCCGGCGTGGAGCGCAGCTTGTCCAGATAGTAGGACAACATCTTGGTGTGGAAGGTGTTGATCTGGATGACCTTCGCGATTTTGTCCTGCTCGCCGTGGTGATGCGTCACGGAATGGTGGGAGTCGCCAAATCCGAGCTCCGGATAGGCGCGCAGGCTCATCTCGTGGCCCACCTGGAATGTGGTGACGCGCGTCATGTCGGTCTGCCAGGCGAGAACCATCAGATCCGTCATCAGCCTGTAGTAGTCTGACCAGGCCGACGGGGTGCCGGCAGGACCCGCCATCTCCGGCAGCGGATGGTCCTTGCTCTGCGCTTCCGCACGCTGGATGCGCCGCTCGACGTCGCGCACGGCTTCCAGATACTGGTCGATCTTGCCGCGGTCCGGCGCGCCAAGCTTGATGCGCAGCCGCTTGGCGTCCTCGTTGATGGCGTCGAGGATGCTGCGGTCTTCCTGTCTCAGGATCGCACGCGCCTTCGGATCGGTGACGCCGAAGGCGCCGAACAGACGCTCGAACAGCGCGCGGGGGCGGCTCTCCATCGGGTTCGGCGTGGTGTCGTCGCGCCACGAGATCGTATTGTAATAAGCGCAACTATAGGCCGCTTCGCACGATCCCAGCACATCCGGCGATTCCAAGCTGACCTCGAGCGACGCGAGCTGGGTCTCTTTGCCGAAATGCTTCGCCGCGACCTGGTCGGCGGAGACGCCGGCGTGCAGGTCGGCGCCGGCCGTCATCTTGGCGTGAGATCCTGTCAGCCAGGCCGTGCAGGCGCGCGGATGATCGCCGGCCACCTCGAATCCGAGCCCGGCGGCTTGCTGGTTATCAAGTCCCGAGAACACCAGCATGCGGTCCTTGAAATCGGCGAGCGGCTGGAGAATTCGCGGCAATTCCTGAAGCGGCCCGCCCGCGCCCGCAGGCGCAAACTCGTTCTTCAAGTTCATGATCCCGTTCGGGACCTGGACGAACCCAAGGCGAACCGGCCGTGCGCCGGGGACGGCCAAGGCGGGAGTCATGGCATCCAGCAGCGGCAGCGCAAGGGCTGCGCCTGTGCCGCGCAGGAAGGTACGCCGGTCTACGAATTTCCCGGTAATAACCATCATTGCTTATGCTCCTCTCGTTTGAATCATCTGGAACGGTTTGCTCTTGATAATGCCGAGAATGATGGCCGACCAACGATAGTTGTTGGCGGCGGCTTCTCGAGCAATCTTGCGAACGACAGGCTGGTCGTATTCTTCGGTGCCGCGGCCCAAGGCGTAAGTCAGGAGCCGCTCAGTAAAGTTCTCCACGAACACATCGCGCTTCTTGTGCACCAAGATATCGCGCAAACCGACCGGCCCGTCGAACGGGGTGCCATCGGGGAGAACGCCGGAGGGATCGATCACCTCGTCCCCTTCGGTATCGCGCCACTTGCCAAGGCCGTCAAAGTTGTCCAGCGCAAAGCCGATCGGGTCCATGATGCGGTGGCAAACGGCGCACTGGGGACTGACCCTGTGCTCTTCCATGCGCTGGCGCATGGTCAACACCTTTTGATTCTCGTCGATCTTCAGCGCCGGAACATTCGGGGGCGGCGGCGGTGGAGGCGTGCCAAGAAGCTGCTCCAGCACCCACTTGCCGCGGATCGTCGGCGCCGTCCGGTTGGGATAAGCGGTCACCGCCATGATGCTCGCCTGTCCGAGCAGCCCGTACCGCTTGGGATCGGTCACGGCGACGCGGCGGAACTCGTTGCCGTAAATGCCCTCGATCCCATAGTGCTCGGCCAAGCGCTGATTGACGAAGGTGTAATCCGTCGTCAGCAGATTGACGATGCTGCGATCCTCATGCATCTCGTTTTCGACGACGAGCTCCGTTTCCTTTTCAAGCGCCTGGCGCAAATTGTCGTCGAAGTACGTAAACGCCGTGATGTCCGGCTGCATCTTCGGGATGTTGCGCAGGAACAGCCACTGGCCGACGAAGTTCTGCACCAGGGCATGAGCGCGCGGGTCAGCCAGCATCCGCTGGACCTGACGCTCCAGCATCGCCGGATCGCTGAGTTCTCCGCGCTCGGCGACGGCCAGCAGCTCGTCGTCCGGAATGCTGCTCCACAGGAAGAAGGACAGGCGCGAGGCCAGTTCGATGTCGCTGAGCCGGTGGACGCTTCCGGGAGGCGTATTCGCCGGATCGAGTTCCGCGCGGAAAATGAACTCGGGCGACACCAGGATCTTCTGCAACGCCAATCTCACGCCGGCCTCGAATCCTCCGGTCTCGGCGCCCTGCTTGTAGAGAGCCATGAGCTGCGGCAGGTCGTCGGCGCTAATCGGCCGCCGGTAGGCGCGGTGCGCGAGGTTGGTGAGAATCCTCTCCGCGCACGCCTGTTCCTCGGTTGGCGCCGAGGGATGGCAGATGAAAATCTTGTCGCGGCTCGGCGTTGCGCCCGGCCCTTGCACATTGAAGGGGCCGGAGATCGAAATGCTGCCCACGCCTTCGAAATGGGCCTGCACGGCGTCAGCACGCGGCCGGAAGATGATGCCTTCCGGCACCACCGTATCCTTCTGGAACGTCGCAACGATCGTGTGCGTGCCCGCCTTCACAGGCAAGCGGACTTTGAGATTGGCCTCGATGTTATTCCGCCCCGTCGCGGTGTTTATGTTCGCTCGCCGGCCAGATGCCGGGATCTTGAAAAGCTCAAGCCTTTCGTCGTCGAGGCGCAGATCGAGATTGCGCTCACGCCCGGTGCCCAGAATTTCGTCGGCCCGGCCTCGTTGCAGGCCCACCGAAATCTCATATTCGCCATCCACCGGGAAGTAATGGTTGACCAAGGCGCCGCCGCGCGAACCGATCGGCATGTCCTCGCCCATGCGATCGTCCTGTTTGAGCGCGTGAGGAATGTCGTAGGTCTGATAAGCAGGCGGCATCGTGGTGTCGCCCACGGCCGCACGGCTGATCTTGCCGGCCGCCAACAGGTATTTTTCCAGCAGCGACGGCGACACCGTCAGCACGTCGCCGATGTTATCGAAGCCGTAGCCCGCGTCGTCGCTCGGCAGCAGTTCTGACACGTCGACTTCGAGCGCCAGCAAATCGCGAATCACATTGGCGTATTCGGCCCGGTTGAGGCGATGGAGCGTCGGACGTCCCGGATTGGGCCTGGCATCAATCAGGCGCTCGCGTTCGCCCTCGATTGCATTGACGAGGTTCTGGTAAGTGGCTTCATCCGGCCGCGGCGCGCCCGGAGGCGGCATCTCGCGGCCGCGCAGCTTGCGCAGCACCTTCTCCCAAAGGGCGCCGTTGCGGTCGAGATTGGCGAGATCCAGGGTCTCCAGGTTCACGCCCGCGCGGGCCTTTGGACCAAAATGGCAAGTGTCGCAGTACAGCTTCCAGGTTTGCCAGGCCGAATGTTGGTCAAAGCTGCTGGGCTGGTTGCTCGGCGCCGGAGAAGCGGAATTCTCCGCCGGCACCACTGCTGCGCGCATCAAAACCGCGCCTGCAACTGCCACGCCCAGGGCGGCGAGTGCTCGAGTACGAGCCATCATTTCCTCCCACGTGCAAAAGGTCGCATTGTCAAGACAGTGTACATTGCTCTATAAGCTTGCCCAAGTAAAGGCGGCAATTTTTGTTTCAAATTCGCACATTATTGCATTTTTTGTTGCATGAGCCGAGCGGCCGGCAAATACCGGCGTATCAATGGCGCCCGCTCGAATTCCTGGGTGCGCGTGGCGAGTCAGCTTCGCATTGAAGCGAAAGCGTTGCCCAAGCAGCGCAGGCGGCAAAATCAACCGTAATCTTGCAGGCGTATACAAATTTGCAGCCCAGCCATGCAGCATGGCGCGACGAGGCGGTGATGCTGCTGGCGAACATTCTCGCAAACGGCGGCGCGTTCCGAACTCCTTGGCGAATACCGGCGCTGCGTCCTGCGGCCGCGACGATCATGACTTCCTTTGGGCAGGCACCGGCACCCCGGCAATTTTCACTCTGAGCGAGCCAAGGCTCGTGCGGGTACAGAAGTACACCGTCTTCCAATCATCGCCGCCAAACGCAACGTTGGCCGTGTTGGCGAAGCCGTGTACGACGCGACCGAGCTTTTTGCCCCTCGAATCGAGGATGTAGAGGCCGCCAGCGCCGCCACAATAAACGTTGCCTGCGGAGTCGACCTTCATGCCGTCAGGCACTCCCGGCTCCGGCCCGCTCAAATCGGCGAAAACCCTGCGCGTCTGGCGAGCGAGGGTTCCATTGGGCTGGAGGTCGAAGGCGCGGATATGGCGGCGCTGCGAGTCGTTGACGTAAAGGACCTTTTCGTCGGGCGAGAATGCGATCCCGTTGGGAGTTAAAAAATCATCGACGAGAAGCGTGAGCGTTCCGCGATCGGGCGAAATACGAAAAACGCCTCTAAAGGGGAGGTCCGTTTCGCCAGGCGGCTGCTGCGCGCGAGGGCCGGCCCACGGGTCGGTGAAATAGACCGCGCCGTCGGATTTTACCACAACATCGTTCGGAAAATTGAGCGGGCGGCCTTGAAAGCTCGACGCGAGCACGGTGATGCTGCCGTCTTGCTCCTCCCGCACGACGCGGCGCGTCGCTGCTTCGCAGGCCACCAGCCGGCCTTGCGGGTCGCGCGTGATCCCGTTGGCGGCGTTGGTGTTCTCCTTGAAGACCGATATCCCCTGCCCCGGCGCGTATTTCCATCGCTTGAGGTCGGTGCCGCGAAATAGAAGATAGCCGCCCTCCTTCCACCACAGCGGTCCTTCGACATTGGCGGCGCCGCCAAGATTCGTCGCAAGATCCACGATCGGCTCCGATGCGGAGACGATCTCGTCAAGCGCCGGATCGAGCCGTTCGATCCGCCTGCCCGCCTGGGCGGCGCCTTTGCGATAGTCGCCGGCAATCGCAATGGCTCCGGCTGCTGCCGAGATCGCCAGCATGCGCCGTCGCGAAAAGACATGCCTACCCATGAATTCCTCCCTCCGCTGGATTATCCGAAGCTTAAGCTAAAGCGGATTTTGATCGAGTGGAATCGCGTGTAGGGTGGGCGCTCTTCGACAAGCTCGGAGCGAAGCCTCCCCGCCCTCGAGAGGAGCTCGGCTACGAGGCGGAGGAAACGCGCGATCTGGCGCCCTGCAGCTTGCGAATGCGCTCGACGAGATTGCTCTCCGGCGGCGTGGCGTCGCCGCCGTTCGGGGCGCGCTCAAGGCCGGCTGGACGAATGCTCGCCGCATCATTGAGGACCGCAGCAAGCGATGGTCCGGCTTCATTCATCGACATATGCGCCACCTGAGCCGCAATATCGGCGATCCGCTCGCGCAGCAGTTCGTCTTCGGCGCGCTCGGCCCGCTGCGTGTCATCGGCCTCGCGCTTCTCCTCCAGCGCCTTCGTCAAGGCCGAGACCGCCGCCCGTTCTTTAAACAAGCGCTGCGCGGCATCCTCCGCGTCCCGCTCCAATTCGGTGATCCTGGCTCTGAACTGCTCGATCTGGGTCTTCAGAAGCGCGATCTCGACTTTCTGGGTCTCGTTCGTGAGCGTCAGCTCGTTGATGTCGAGTGCGGCTTTGGCAAGCTCAGCTTCCCTGGCCGCAAGCGCCAGCGCGGTTGCTTCGGCTGCCGCCGACTGCGCCGCATGCTCCTGCTCAGTTTCCCGATTCTCGATGCTGAGGCTTTTGAGTTTGGCGCCAAGCTCATCGGCGACGGCGTTTTTTTCGGCGAGCTGGGCTTTGAGCTTGGCGATTGCATCCGACTTGCGCGCGATCTCGCCGCGCTGGCTGGTGACCGTGGCCTCGAGTTGCTCGACGGTCATCTCCAACCGGCGGGTCGACATGGCGAACTCGGCGCGCAGCTTGTCGCGGTCTGCTTGAATCTCGGTCAGCGATACCGGGATTGAATCTTCCAGGCGGCGGTAAGTCAGCCGGACGGCCCGACGGTGAACAGAGGAGATCAGTGCGAGCGCCAAAAGAGTGGCGACGAGAAATCCGCCCGCGAAATACATGATCGATTCGATCATGAACCCAGCTCCTGCAAGATTGACGCAGCGGCGGAGGCCTTTGCGCGAGTACGCGCTGTTGGCAAGGTCCCCTCACCACAACCTTCTCGGCAGTCCGCCGCGGTCGGACGTAAATTTCGTGGGCACCGGCGGCAGGAAGCGGTCATCGGCGCAGCGCGATGACCGAGCTTCGTCGATGACGTATGCCCTAAAACGGATTCCACGTCGAAACCGGAGTGAATTTCAGATAGCCGACATTCGCGCCCAGCCGCAGCCCGACGCCTGACCGGATCGGCACCAGCACAATGTCGTTGGCTGTCAAAGCCGTCATTCCGAAGCCGCCCACGACATAGACAGACCCATCGACGCCGGCAAATCGCTGGTAGATCGCCTCCGTCGCCGGCAGGTTGTAGACCAGCATCATGGTTCGGGCGCCTTCTCCGCCAATATCATAGCCGATGGTGGGTCCCTGCCAGAACACCTTCAAATCGCCGGCGTTTTTCGTATAGAGCATGCCTTCGCCGTAGCGCAGTCCGCCGAAAAAGGCGCCCGACGCCTCCTCGCCCAGGATATAGCCGTTTGGCTGGCCCCACCGGCTGACAGCCGCTTCGATCACGCTCGCAAGCCCGCGCGACACAGTGCCGAAAAACCGATGGCCGGCGCTGACCAGCTCACCGGGGGTAAAGTCTTGTTGCGGTGGGCCAGGCGGGGGCGCATAATTTTGCGGCGGCGGGTAAGCGCCGGGGGGAGGAGGATAAGCACCGGGGGGCGGGTAGGGGCCTGGCTGGGCGAACGCCGTTCCCGGTCCGCTCGGTCCGTTCGACAAGGCAAGCCCCATCAACATAAGTAATGTGACTATTCGAAGTGCGGCGGGCATCGCAGGCTCCTCAAGAGAGTTTGTTCGGCGGAGGGCCGCCCGCCGCGGCATCTTAAACGGCATTTATTAACGACGCGCTGCGGTACAGCCACGATCCCGTCCGGGGAAACAGAACACGGAGTCACGTCATCTTTCGGCGGAACTATGGCCTCAGCGCGGCAATATGAAAAGCCGTTCATCGAACGGACTGCGATAAGGCGTAAATCCCCAAGGCAGGCGATGTGACAATAGCCTAGCCTGCGTCATTTGCGCACGGGGCGGCGGCCTCGAGGATGCGCGCGCGGTCGCTCCAGGCAATGAACCCCGGTACGCGGAAGTCGCGCGTGATCTCGCCATAGCGCAGAGCGCCGCCGTCCGGCAGCGTCACCGCGCCGCCGGCCGCCGCTACTAATGCGTGGCCAGCCGCTACGTCCCATTCGCAGGTAGGAGCAAGTCTCGGGTAAATGTCAGCGGCGCCTTCCGCGATCCGGCAGAATTTGAGCGCCGAGCCGCACGCGATCCGATTGGCGATATGAAGCTGGTCCAGCAGCGCGACCGTGGCGGAGTCGAGGTGGGAGCGGCTCACCGCCGCAACGACGCCGCCGCGCGGCGGAGTTCTCACCCTGATTGGCTGGGAGGCGCCAAGGGCCCTCCCGCCGCCACGCGATATCGTCAGCCGCTCGGCGCCATAGCGGACGCGTCCCCGATAGAGAAGTCCTGCGGCCGGCACCGCCACAATCCCGGCAACCGGCTCACGGTTCGATATGATCGCGAGATTGACGGTAAATTCGCTCGATCCGGCCGCAAATTCCCTGGTGCCGTCCAGCGGATCAACAAGGACAAAGACGTCGCCTAGCCGTGACGGCCGGATCGCCATTTCCTCTGACACCACGGCGACGCCCGGCATCAGCCTCGTGATGGCGTCCAGCAATATGGTCTGGGAGCGTTCGTCCGCCTCGGTGACCGGCGTTCGATCGGCCTTGATGCGAACATTGCGGTTAGCTGCAAGCGTCACCGCCGCCGCTGCCGCAACTTCGGCGGAAAGCTTCGCCAACAGGACCTCGTCCACGCCCGCCTGGTCGCGCAGCGGTCGACCCATGCTCACCTCACTTGCTCCCTCGACTTGCTCCCTCGCCTCCTGCTTCCCGGGGGTGAGAGAGGAGACTCACGCCGCCTTGGCGGCGCGCGTGATGCAGTGTATCAGACGCCGCCCCCGTCGCAGTAATGCGCTGAATCAATCCAAGGTTTACCCGTCTGAGGAGCATAATCGCATGTCGGTTCCCGTTACGCTCGAAGCCCTCGATCTTGCGGCGCTGCTGTGCTCGCGGGTTTGCCACGATCTGATCAGCCCGGCCGGCGCGATCGTCAACGGATTGGAGGTGCTTGAGGAATCGACCGACGAAGAGACCAGGAACTTTGCCCTCGACCTCATCAGGAAGAGCGCCAAGACCGCGTCCGCGCGGTTGCAGTTTTGTCGCATGGCCTTTGGGGCGGCTGGCTCCGCCAGCGCTCAGGTCGATCTTGGCGATGCCGAAAACGTGGCCCGCGGTTTCATCGAAGATGACAAAATCAAGCTGTCCTGGAATTTATCGAGCGCGCCGCTGCCGAAAAATCGCGTCAAGCTTCTGCTGAACATGATTCTTGTCGCTGCAGGGGCGATCCCGCGCGGCGGCATCGTCACGGTGGAAGGCGACGGGCCGCCCGAGGAGATGACATTCAAGGTGCTGGCGCGCGGGCTCAATGCCCGCATTCCGCAGGCTGTCCCGGCGCTGCTCGCCGGGTTCCCAGAGAAGGGAGTGGTCGACGCCCACGCAATTCAGCCTTTTTATACGGGCCTGCTCGGCCGCGCCAGCGGGCTTGCGGTGTCGATCGAGGCAGATGGCGACGCGATCTTGGTGGCCGCTCGCGCCATGACGGCGGTTGCCGACGCTGCGTCGTCCATTGCGGAAACGGCGGCGCCGCAGAGCGCGTAGCGCGGCGTCATTCCTCCTTATATCCATACTGCGGAACATTGCCGCTCGCGCCGTAATATTTGTACGGCAGGAACTTGCCCGTCATGGTGACCTTCACGCGGTCGCCGCGCGGATCGGGCTGGCGCTCGAGCTGCAGGTCGAAATCAATCGCCGACATTATCCCGTCGCCAAATTCCTCCTCGATCAGGGCCTTTAAGGCCGGGCCGTTCACCATCACGAGTTCGTAGAAGCGATAGATCAGGGGATCGGTCGGCGGCATTGGCGCGCCGCGATGCGGCACCTCGTTGAGCATCGCCTGCTCGGCGTTGCTCAATCCGAACAGCTCTGCGGCCTTGGCGGCCTGCGGCCTGGTCAATTTCATCTGGCCGAGCAATGCACCGGTCACCAGCATCGGCGACATCCCGCCGATCTGTTCGCAAATGTGCTTCCAGCTCCAGCCCTTCTCGCGCTTAATATCGAGGATTTTCTCGGTGAGGTCGGCACGGTTCACGGCGAGGCTCCTTGGAGTTCGATCAATTATGTCCGCCGGACATGCAATTTGTGGACCCGCGAAGCTTACACCGAACGGCAACGAATGACTCAACCCGTGTCTGGAATTCGAAGGCCGCAGCCGGCGTCAGCCTTTGCGCGCCGCGTGCCAGCCTACGACCGCATCAGGCACCGAATCGGTCGATGCAAAATACGGCTTGATGTCGATAAGCGGCGTGCCGTCGAGGCAGTCGAGGCCCACGACAGAGAGCCGGTGATCGGAAAGGCCCAGCAACGTCACCACGCTCACTGCAATCGGGTTGGGACGCGCCGGCGAGCGGAGCGCAAATGTGCCGCGCGCTTCGCCGTAATGACGCGGCGCCTGCAGCACGAGGTCGCGCCGAGACTTATCCATCCAGTACAGCACGATAAGATGAGAGCAGCTCTCGACCCCGGTGAGCGCCGCCGCATAGCGCGGATCAACTTCGATGGTGCAGACCGCATCGGATTCGCGGGCGTTCTTGGGGCATTCCTCCCGGCGGGTCCAAGGGGTCCGAATCCGGCCAATGAAATAGACGCCGGCGTCAGTCTTCTCAGGCAAGGCAATAGCGACCTCGCCGGCCCTGATGCCGAACTCTGCATCTGCCATTTGGTTCTCCTTTTGGTTGGCTCGGATTGGTTGGCTTGGGCCCGTCAGGCCATAAGGCGGATTAGCCACCCCGGCGTTTGGCAGGCCCGATGGGCGAATTCATCGTAATCCGCCTTGGACCGGCGGGTGGCGGGTTACGTCTTCGGCTAACCCGCCCCGCTGCGCGGGCGGCATCCCACAATCCTCCTCAGAATTACTTGCATAAAGATATCTTTATGTCTATTTACACCTGAACATGGGCCGTTATCTCGGCCCAACGAACTTGGGAATGATCCCAACATGATTGCGCGGATCACCTTCGATGACCTGAACGCCACCCTCAAGGCTGCCGGGGAGGAGACCCGTCTGCGCATTCTCTGCCTCCTCGCCGAAGCGGAGCTTACGGTGTCCGAACTCACCGAAATCCTGCGCCAGTCCCAGCCGCGAATATCACGCCATCTCAAGTTGCTCGCAGAGGCGCAACTGGTGGAGCGCTTTCGCGAAGGCTCGTGGGCGTTCTTCCGCCGCGCCGAGCACGGTCCGGCAGCCGCCGTCGCGGCGAGTCTCATCGCTGCTCTGGATCCGGCCGATCCAATCCTTGTGCGCGACCGCGAGCGGCTCTCCGGCGTCCGGGCCGCGCGGGTCAAGGCGGCGCAGGACTATTTTCGCCGCCACGCCGCCGAGTGGGACCGCATCCGCCGGCTTCACGCCGCCGATGACGCAGTCGAGGCGGAGATTCGCGCCATGCTGTTGGACCGACCGTTTCGGTCACTGCTCGATCTCGGCACCGGGACCGGCCGCATTCTCGAACTGTTCAGCTCCGAGATCGAGCGCGGTCTTGGCATTGATCTCAGCCGCGAGATGCTGGCTGTCGCCCGCAGCCGGCTCGACCATGCGGGCATCCGCAATTGCAGCGTCCGGCAGGGCGACATCTTCGATCTGTCACTGCCGCGCGACTCCTTTGACGTCGTCATCCTTCATCAGGTGCTGCACTTTCTCGACGACGGCGGGCGCGCGATCCGCGAGGCGGCCCGCGTGCTGCGGCCTCAAGGCCGGCTTCTCGTCGTCGACTTTGCGCCGCATGAGCTTGAGTTCCTGCGCGAACAATATGCCCATCGCCGGCTTGGTTTCTCTTCCGACACAATCACGCAATGGATGGAACAGGCGGGGCTTGAGGGGGTAGTGCACAAGACCCTCGCGCCGGAGCCCGGCTCGGAACGCAAGATCGCAGTGTCCCTCTGGCTCGCCCACGATCCGCGCATTGCGCTCGCCGCTGAACGCGAGGTGGCGTGATGCAGCCCGTGACGCCGCTGCGCGCCAGCCGTCTCGTCCCGCAGCAACGCCAGGTGCGGGTCTCGTTCGAGTTCTTTCCGCCCAAAACGGCGGAGATGGAAACGACACTGTGGGAGGCGATCGGACGGCTTGCCCCGCTTCAACCGTCGTTCGTGTCAGTCACCTATGGGGCCGGCGGCTCGACCAGAGAGCGCACCCACGCGACCGTAAAGCGCATCATTGCGGAGACGCCGTTAGTCCCGGCTGCGCACTTGACCTGTGTGGCCGCCGACCGCGCCGAAGTCGATGGCGTCATCCGGTCCTATGTGGCGGCGGGTGTCCGCCACATCGTCGCCTTGCGGGGCGACCCGGTCGGCGGCATTGCCGAACGCTACGCCCCGCATCCGCGCGGCTACCAGAACGCCGCTGACCTGGTGGCCGGCATCAAGGCTATCGCTGACATCGAGGTTTCGGTATCGGCCTATCCGGAGAAGCATCCGGACAGTCCGTCGGTCGAGGCCGACATCGACATGCTGCAGGCCAAGGTCGATGCGGGGGCCGGCCGCGCGATCACCCAGTTCTTTTTCGATAATGACCTCTATTTTCGCTATCTCGATCGCATACGCGCGCGCGGCATCACGATCCCGATCGTGCCAGGTATCCTGCCAGTGCAGAACTTCAAACAGATGCGCCTTTTCGCCGAGCGCTGCGGCACCAGCGTTCCGGCGTGGCTCGCAGACCGTTTCGCCGGGCTCGACGCCGATGCAGCGACGCGCCGCCTGATCGCCGCCGCCGTCGCGGCTGAACAGGTGATGGACCTCGTCGATCGCGGCGTGACCGATTTTCATTTCTACACCATGAACCGCGCCGATCTGGTGTTTGCGATCTGCCACCTGCTGGGTGTGCGGGCGCAGGAGAAAGTCGCATGAGCGCAGAAACCGAGCTGCGCCGCCGCGCGAGCGAAGGCATCCTGGTGCTCGACGGCGCCATGGGCACGGAAATCCAGGCGCTCAAGCTTGGGGAGTCGGGGTATCGCGGCGCGCGCTTTGCCGACTGGCCAGTCGATCTGCGCGGCAACAACGATATTCTCATCCTCTCGCAGCCAGATGCGGTGCGCGAACTGCATCTCAACTACTTCCGCGCCGGCGCCGACATCGTTTCGACCAACACATTCTCCTCGACCAGGATCGCTCAGGCCGACTATGGCGCGGAGGACCTTGTCGGCGAACTCAACCTCAACGGCGCGCGCCTCGCCAAGGAGGCGGCGGCCATTGCGTCGCGCGAAGACGGCCGTCTGCGCTTCGTGGCGGGCGCGATCGGACCGACCAACCGCACCGCCTCGATCTCGCCTGATGTGAGCAATCCGGGGTTCCGCGCCATCAGTTTCGACGAACTGCGCCTCGCTTACGGCGAGCAGGCGCGCGGCCTTCTCGACGGCGGCGCCGACATTCTCCTGATCGAGACCGTGTTCGACACCCTTAACGCCAAGGCGGCGCTCTATGCCATCGCGGAATTGTTCGAGGCGCGCGGCGCCAGCGTTCCGGTCATGATCTCCGGAACCATAACGGACCTGTCGGGACGCATGCTGTCCGGCCAGACGCCGGAGGCGTTCTGGATCTCGGTGCGCCATGCCGCCCCGTTTTCGATCGGACTCAACTGCGCGCTTGGGGCCAAGGAGATGCGCGCCCATATCGCGGAACTCGCCCGCGTCGCCGATACGCTGGTCTGCGCCTATCCGAATGCAGGGCTGCCGAATGAATTCGGCCTCTATGACGAGAGCCCCGAATACATGGCCTCGCTGCTGGCGGAATTTGCCGATGCCGGGCTTGTCAATATCGTAGGCGGCTGCTGCGGCACCACGCCGGCGCATATCCGCGCCATTGCGGAAGCGGTGCGCGGCAAGCCGCCGCGCCGGCCGCCCGATCCGCCGCGCGAGCTGCGCCTGTCCGGGCTGGAGCCGTTCCGGCTCACGCCGGACATTCCGTTTGTCAATGTGGGCGAGCGCACGAATGTCACCGGGTCGGCGCGCTTCCGCAAGCTCATCACTGCCGGCGACTATGCGGCGGCGCTCGCCGTGGCGCGCGACCAGGTCGAGAACGGCGCCCAGGTGATCGACGTCAACATGGATGAGGGCCTGCTCGACTCCGAGCACGCCATGACGACATTTCTCAATCTCGTGGCGGCCGAGCCCGACATCGCCCGCGTGCCCGTTATGGTCGATTCATCGAAATTCAAAGTGATCGAGGCGGGGCTCAAATGTTTGCAGGGCAAGGCCATTGTCAATTCGATCTCGCTCAAGGAGGGCGAAGAGGAGTTCATCCGCCAGGCCCGGATCGTGCGCCGGTACGGCGCCGCCGTGGTGGTCATGGCGTTCGACGAGGAAGGCCAGGCCGACACCCTCGCGCGCAAGACGGCGATCTGCCGGCGCGCCTACCACATCCTCACCGGCACAGTGGGCTTTCCGCCGGAGGACATCATCTTCGATCCCAATATTTTCGCGGTCGCCACCGGCATCGAGGAACACAGCGATTACGGCGTCGCCTATATCGAGGCGACGCGATGGATCAGGTCAAATCTGCCGGGCGCTCACGTGTCCGGCGGCGTCTCCAATCTCTCCTTCGCGTTCCGCGGCAACGAGCCGGTGCGCGAGGCGATGCATTCCGTGTTTCTCTATCACGCGATCACGGCCGGGATGGACATGGGCATCGTCAATGCCGGACAGATCGCGGTCTATGATGACCTCAATCCGGAACTGCGCCAGGCCTGCGAGGATGTCGTGCTCAATCGCCGCGCTGACGCGGCCGACCGTCTGCTGGCGATTGCCGACCAGTTTCGCGGGCAGAAGGGAGAGGCGAAGGCCGCCGACATCGCCTGGCGCGAATGGCCGGTCGATAAGCGACTCGCGCACGCGCTGGTGCACGGCATCTCGGATTTCATCGCCGTCGACGTTGAAGCCGCGCGCCAGGCTGCGCAGCGGCCGCTCGATGTCATCGAGGGTCCCCTGATGGCCGGCATGAACATTGTCGGCGACCTGTTCGGTTCAGGCAGAATGTTCCTGCCCCAGGTCGTCAAATCCGCCCGCGTGATGAAGCAGGCCGTCGCCTATCTCATGCCCTTTATGGAGGAGGAGAAGGCGCGCGCCGGAGATCGGGCGTCGAGCAGCGCCGGCAAGATCGTGCTCGCGACCGTGAAGGGCGATGTGCACGACATCGGCAAGAACATCGTCGGCGTCGTCCTTCAGTGCAATAATTACGAAGTGATCGATCTCGGCGTCATGGTGCCGGCCGCGAAGATCATTGAGACCGCGAAGAACGAGAAGGCTGACATCATCGGATTGTCCGGCCTCATTACGCCGTCGCTCGACGAGATGTGCCATGTCGCAGCTGAGATGGAGCGGCAGGGCTTCGAGATCCCGCTGCTGATCGGCGGCGCCACCACCAGCCGCGTGCATACGGCCGTGAAAATCCATCCGAACTACCGGCGCGGCCAGACCATCTATGTCAACGATGCAAGCCGCGCGGTCGGCGTCACATCGGCCTTGCTGTCGGCCGACAGGCGCCCGGGCTACGTCGCCGGCATCCGCGCTGAATATGCCCGCATCGCCGAAACTCACGCGCGGGGGGAGGAGCAGAAGCGGCGCTTGAAACTCAGCGCCGCCCGCGCCAATGCCCTCAAGCTCGACTGGAGCGGCGACTACCGGCCGACGCGGCCGCGCGTCGGCACCGCAGTCCTGCGCGATTTTCCGCTTGCCGACCTCGTGCCATATATCGACTGGTCGCCGTTTTTCTCGACCTGGGAGCTGAGCGGAAAATATCCGGCGATCCTCGACGACGCCAAATACGGCGCCGCCGCGCGGGCGCTGTTCGATGACGCGAAGGGCCTGCTCGACCGCATCATCCGCGAAGACTGGTTCGCGGCTCGCGGCGTCGTCGGCTTCTGGCCTGCCAATGCCGAGGGTGACGACATTCTGGTCTACGCCGACGAGGCGCGCGACAGACCGATCGCGACGCTGCACACCCTTCGCCAGCAGCTCGCCCGGCGCGAGGGCCGCGCCAACGTGGCGCTGGCGGATTTCATTGCGCCGCGGTCAAGCGGCATCGCCGATTATGTCGGGGGATTCATCGTCACGGCGGGAATAGGCGAAGACGAGATCGCCAAACGCTTCCGCGGCGCCAACGACGACTACTCGTCGATCATGGTGAAGGCGCTCGCCGATCGGCTCGCCGAAGCCTTTGCGGAACACCTGCATGCCAAAGTGCGGCGCGAGCTGTGGGGCTATGCGCCCGATGAGACGCTCGCCCCGCGCGACCTCATCGCCGAGACATATGTCGGCATCCGTCCTGCGCCTGGATATCCGGCTCAGCCGGACCACACCGAGAAGGCCGTGCTCTTTGATCTTCTGGATGGCGAGGCCGCGACCGGCGTGAAGCTCACCGAGAGCTTTGCGATGTGGCCGGGCGCCTCGGTGTGCGGCCTCTATTTCAGCCACCCGCAGAGCCACTATTTCGGCGTCGGCAAGATCGAGCGGGATCAGGTCGAGGACTACGCAAGGCGCAAAGGCTGGAGCCCGGAGGAAGCCGAAAAATGGCTCGCTCCGCTGCTCAACTACGATCCGGCGCCGGCCGCGCAGGCGGCGGCGGAGTAGGATGCGTTTACCATAAGTTCGACTCCCCGAAACCCGAGAAACCAGAGTTCGCGGACCGTTAACGAAATCGCTCTCATGCTTGCCGCATGAGACGCGGGGTGTTATGGCGAGCGTTTGGCGGCTGCCTGCTCCTAGGGCTGGCTGGGTGCGCCCGCATGTGGTTTGAGGAGCGCGAGCCCTGGCGGCACGAGGCCGAAATTTCTTGCTTGCAGTCGGGCGCCGTCAAGGAAGGCCCTTCGGTCGCCATTACCAAAGCGATCGAAGGCCCCGGCGCGTGCGGCATCGATTACCCGCTCCGGGTTGCCGCATTGGGTGAGACGGCGCTCACGAGTTTTGCGGAGGAGCCCAACACGCCGCGGCCGGCGGCCGTGGCGCCGGCAGCGACGCTGGCCTGCCCGATGGTCTCGGCGCTCGATCGTTTCGTGAGCGATTCAGTGCAGCCCGCCGCAACGCGCTGGTTCGGCCAGCCGGTGGCGAGCATTAAGCAAATCTCGGCCTATTCCTGCCGCGGCATGAACGACGTTCCTGGCGCGCGAATCTCCGAGCATGCGTTCGGCAATGCCCTCGACATCGCAGCCTTCACGCTTGCGGACGGGCGCACGATAACCGTTAAGGATGGCTGGCGCGGTACGCCGGCGGAGCAAGGATTCCTGCACGATGTCCAGGAATCGGCCTGTTCGGTGTTCAGGACGGTGCTGGCGCCCGGTTCCAACGCGTATCATGAAGATCATATGCACGTGGATCTCATGCGCCGGTCCAGCGGCCGCAGCATCTGCGAGCCGGCCGCGCTCCCTGGCGAAGCCGCAAGTTTCCGCGCCGGGGGGCATTACGGCCAATCGCGGACCGCGGGTTCGGCTGCGGCGCACCACTAGCGCGAGCCGGATTCGATTGTCTGGCCGATTGCGTGCACGCGGTCGCAGCTCGCCCGCTCGCAACTGGGCGAGGACTGAGCTGCTCGATGAATGCTTGATCTCATCGGGGCAGGCCAATATCAACCCATCCTGAACCGGTCAGGAGGATCCCATGGCACCGGCGCTGTCTCCGCTTGCGCCCTCGAATTTCCCGGAGATGCCGGAGATTGCCGGCGTCCGCATGGCGACGGCGTCCGCCGGCATCCGCTACAAGGGACGCGCCGACGTGCTGCTGGCGCTGTTCGACAAAGGCACGACGGCCGCGGGCGTGTTCACCAGGTCGAAATGCCCGTCGGCGGCGGTCGACTGGTGCCGCGACAAGATCAAGGCCGGCAAGGCGCGCGCGCTTGTGGTCAATTCGGGGAACGCCAACGCCTTCACCGGCCGGACCGGCCGGGAAGCGACCCGCTACACCGCCGCAAGCGCCGCCAAGGCCGCGAACTGCAAGCCTGGCGAGGTGCTGCTTGCCTCCACCGGCGTGATCGGCGAGCCGCTTGATGCCCGCGCTTTCGACCGCGTGATGGACGATCTCGTCGCCGCCGCGAAGCCCGGCGGCTTCGAGGCGGCTGCTCGCGCCATCATGACGACCGACACCTTCCCGAAAGGCGCAACCGCAGCCGCTAAACTTGGCGACGCAACAGTCACGATCTGCGGCATCGCCAAGGGCGCCGGAATGATCGCGCCCGACATGGCGACCTTGCTGTCGTTCGTTTTCACCGATGCGCCCATTGCGGCGCCCGCCTTGCAGGCGCTGTTGGCGAAGGGCGTTCTCGACAGCTTCAATGCGGTGACGATCGACGGCGATACCTCGACTTCGGACACGCTGCTCGCCTTCGCGACGGGGGCGGCAGCAGCCCGCGGGGCGCCGGCGATTTCCCGCGCCGCCGACCCGCGGCTCAAGGGATTCGCGAGGGCGCTCGACGCTGTTCTCAAATCGCTGGCCGAACAGATCGCGCGCGACGGCGAGGGCGCCCGCAAGCTTGTCGAGGTGATCGTCGAGGGCGCCGCATCGGCCAGGTCGGCGCGCCGCATCGCGATGTCGATTGCCAACTCGCCTTTGGTCAAAACCGCAATCGCCGGCGAGGATGCGAATTGGGGGCGCGTCGTCATGGCGGTGGGCAAAGCCGGCGAGCCGGCGGATCGCGACCGCCTGTCGATCTGGTTCAACGGCATCAGGGTCGCCCACAAGGGAATGCGCGATCCCGACTATGACGAGGCCGCCGTGTCAGGCGAAATGAAAAAGCAGGTCATCGAGCTCAAGGTCAGACTGGGCATCGGGCAGGGCCGCGACCGCGTCCTCACCTGCGATCTCACCAGGGACTATGTGGCAATTAATGGCGACTACCGGTCGTGACCGCGAGAGCCGATCAGGGGAATCGCTCGCAGGGTGGTGGCTTGCTAGTCCGGATTTTCCCACCGCTTGGCAGCTCTGGAGGTATGAAGGTATGCTGCACCGAATGGCTAGGAAAGACAGTGGCAGCACTTTGGTCTAAAGCAGGTAGAAGGGCCGATTGGGTGATGGGGATTTTGAGGTGGGAGTTGGCAGATTCAGCGGCGGCGTTCACTGTTTACCAACGAACGAAGGGCATCTTGCTCTCTTCTGTTCTGGTCCGTATTGGTGCACCGTCGACGAAAGATCCGAATAGTGTGGGCCTTTGAAGTAACCGACATCGGCAAAGTCAGCCACGCTAAAATTAGCACGGCGCCGCTCGTGCTTTTGGTCGGAAAGAACAACACCGGCAAGAGTTACATTGCGACGCTCTTATGGACGCTGACTAGTGGCGTACATATACTGACCGGGCGCGAGGACGCCCGTGAGCGTCGTCCTGCCTGGTTCAAAGCCTTCGTTGCCAAGACAGAGAAAAACGAAACTAGTCGAATCCAGGTAACGGAAAGAGCTGCAAACGAGTTGATTGAGCATTTCAACTTCGAATTAGCTAAAAACGGACGTGAGCTGTTGAAGGACGCGTTTGCATACGACGGCTTTGAACAAACCCGTATAAGTACGGAGGCAGATCGACCATTCGTTCCATTCAGCGCTACAATTTACGGCGCGGAGCCTCCTGAGCCTGATGCAGCGCGAGTACGAATCATTCGGTTCACCATAACAGACGAGGGTGAAGGCCGTCGCCCGAGACAGCTGCGCTTTGCGAATCCGCCGGCTACCTTGCCCGGTGCGCCGAGGGCCGCCGACCGCATTTTCACAGAACTTATTTATCGAGTTCTCTTAGGTCCCCACAATCGACGCGGAACTCTCTACATTCCTGCAGCACGCACAGGACTAATGCTGTCACTGCGCATGATGATTTCACAGTTATTTGCGGAAGGCACACCCCTATCTACCAGGTTGCCGCGGCCTCTGACAGATTTCCTACGGCGCCTCACACTAGAGCCATCACCAGCGGGAAACGGAGGGGCTCAAGAACAAATCGCAAGATGGTTGCAAGACGAGATAATGCATGGAAAAGTAGAAGCAAGTGAAGATGAAGTTCCTTCGTTCACCTATATCCCAGAGAATACCAACGTGTCTGTGCCGCTGCACGCGGCATCGTCCATGATAACGGAGCTAGCGCCATTCCTCATACTGTTGAAACAGGGTTTGTTACCTCGTCAGATTATTTTTGAGGAACCTGAGGCGCACCTGCATCTATCTGCGCAACGATTAATAGCGAGAGCCTTAGCACGTTTAGTCAATTTGGGTGTGAGCGTGTTAGTAACAAGTCATAGTGACACTTTCGTTCAGCAAATCAATAATCTGATGCATCTGTACCAGCATCCGCAAAGACTAAGTTTAATGAAAGAGCTGGGTTATGAAGAGGGCGATCTGATCAATCCAGCAGACGCGAAGTTGTACGAGTTTTCAGAGAGGGGGGACAAAACCGATGTTCGTGAGGTTAACAGGGAAGCTGCGGGATTCATAGTTCCCAGCCTCAATGAGACGCTAGTAAACCTTTCAGAAGAAACGATTACGCTCCAGGACGGAGAGGGATGATCCACATATGCAGATCATGCCTGCACCTCTTCAACACACGTTGGGTATCAGAGGCATCGGGCAGTATAGTTGTGAGGGAAACAGATCCAGGAGGGGCGAGTGAGGCGATATTCAAGACTGATAAGCCCTGCATAGTCGTGAAAGCCGATCGGCAGGGTCGGCAGGCACCGCTTCTGTGGGCTCTAGCTGAGAGAAAGTGTGCGGATGGTGCTTTCTTCTTGTTCGAAAAAAATGAGGTGCACCTACACATTGTTGAAATAAAGAGCAAAATCACACTTGGGGAGTGGGCCAAGATACTCAAGCAATTCGAGGGAATGTTTTTGACTGCACTTGCGGTTGCACGTCTCCTGCAGGTGCACGAATTGGCGCGCGTGACCTGTTATGTGGCCGGTAGAACGGACAGCATTACGAACAAGTCGCAGAGCGCGTCGCCCGCTCTGCTGAAAACTCCAGTGGGAATGACGAAAACCCTTGGAGGACACGAATATTGGGAAAAGGAACTAGTCGAGCTTCCGCTTTCATTCAGAGCCCCTCTTGTGAAAGGCTGGAAAAATAGCGCAGGGGTGGTCGATTTCGGCTCGGTTTAATGGGCTATTGCGTGCGGCCAGCGCCTTGGGCAACGCGAAGCGCGCCCATCGAGACCGGCGGGTACGGCGCACTAAAGTCGGGCTTGCCCGACTTTGCCACTTTCAAAATTTATCGCAATCAGCAACAGCCGATTTCGATGCCTTTGCCCCTTCTTCTGAAAGCGTAGCGGCATGAAGCTCGTTCTCGTTGCCGCATGCGCCCTCCTCGATGCCGACGGACGCGTCCTGCTCGCGCAGCGTCCGGCCGGCCGTGCGATGGCCGGATTATGGGAGTTCCCGGGCGGCAAGGTGGAGGCGGGCGAACGGCCGGAACAGACGCTTATCCGCGAGCTGCGAGAGGAGCTGGGAATCTCTGTCACGGAAGCGTGCCTCGCGCCGCTGACATTCGCGAGCCACGCGTACCCCGACTTTCATCTGCTCATGCCGCTCTATGTCTGCCGGCGCTGGGAGGGCGCTGTGACGGCGAAGGAAGGACAAAAGCTCGCCTGGGTGAGGCCAAACCGTCTGCGCGATTACGACATGCCGCCTGCCGACGTGCCGCTGATATCCCATCTGACAGCGCTGTTATGAGCGCAGGCTTTATCTTTCGGGTTTTTCGCCTGCGGGGATTTCCGCCGTGCCAAGCGCGTCCGCGAGCCGTGTCTTGGCGGAACCGGGCCGCAACGGCTTCTGCTGGCTCTGGTGCGGCGACCAGCCTGACAGCCAGATGATGTCGAAAGTCGCCCGCACCTTGCCGTCGGGCTCGGCAAAGCGCTCGGCGTAGACCGCCATCGCTCGCGCCAGCGTTGCGCGGCGCAGCGGCGCGCGGCGGCGCTCCACCAACGGATTTGCGGCCCCCATACGTCGCAAATCGCGCAACAGCCTCAGCGGCGTTGCGTAACGCACCGTGATGCGGTCAACATCGGTCACCGGCAGCGCAAAGCCGGCGCGCTGCAACAAGGCGCCCATGTCGCGCAGGTCCGCAAACGGCGCGACGCGGGGCGATACGCCGCTTTCAAGCTCGCTTTCCGCCACCGCAAAGCTCTGGCGCAGCTCGGCGAGGGTGTCGCCGCCGAGAAGCGCGGCGAGGAACAGCCCATCCGGCTTTAAGGCGCGGCGCACCTGCACCAGCACACCAGGAAGATCGTTGACAGCCTGCAAGGAAAGCCCGGAGACGACGAGATCGAGCGTATTGTCCGCAAACGGGAGGCTCTCCTCGTCCGCAACGACGCGCCATACCGTCCTTGCGGCGCGATCAGGCCGATCAATGATCGGATCGAGCGCGATCATCGTGCCGATGGCGCCGCCGCGCAGAAGCGCCGTCCGCACCGCGTCGGTCGGGGTGCCGAGATCAACAACAAGGTCAAACCGGCGCAGCACCAAGCTCAATCTGTGAGCAAATTCATCCGCCACCTGATCGAGCAGGAATGTCTCCGGGCCAAGCCGCAATCCCCGCTTCCGGCGCGCGCGCAACAGCAATCGATCGAATATGAGCGGCGGCGTCATTGCGGCTTTCCCGTCCGTTTGCAACAGCGCATTTACCTGCAATCTATTCGCTCTGGACCTTGCGAGCAGGGCGCTCCGGGCTTGCCGGACCAGCGGCCTTTCCAAGGTTTTAGACTTCACCCGCCAGCTCTGGCTCCGTTGCCGATGCGGCGCTAACGTGCGGGCATGTCCGAGACCGAAAGTACGCCTGTTCCCGCCGCCCGGCCGTCCCTATTTACCCGCGTCGCACGGCTTGGTCGCGCCGTCCTGAGCGTCGCGCTCGATGCGGCCTTGCCCCCGTTGTGCGCATCGTGCCGAACACCGCTCGCCAATCCCGGCGGATTGTGTCCAGCCTGCTGGTCGCGGGTGTCTTTCATTGCGCCGCCCTACTGCGAACGTCTCGGCATCCCGTTCGCCTATGACCCCGGTCCGGGAATCTTGTCCATGGAGGCGATCGCCGATCCGCCCGCCTATGGACGGGCGCGCGCCGCCGTACGTTACGAGGACGTCGCCCGCGATCTTGTCCATCGACTCAAATATGGCGACAGGCTCGACCTCGCCACCTCAATGGGCCAATGGATGGCGCGCGCCGGGGAGGCGTTGCTTGCCGACGCGGATGCGCTGGTGCCGGTGCCTTTGCATTGGCGACGGCTGTGGGGCCGGCGGTTCAATCAAGCGGCTGCACTCGCCAGGGTGGTAGCCTCAGACAGCGAAGTCCCCCTCCTCACTGGAGCCCTCAGGCGCGTGCGCGCCACGCCGCAGCAGGTCGGCCTGTCGCGCAGCGCGCGGGCCGTGAACGTGCAGGGCGCATTCGCGGTCACGCAGGCCGGCAAGATCGCGATTTATGGCAAGCGGCTGATCCTTGTCGACGACGTGCTGACATCCGGCGCAACCGTGGATGCGTGCGCGAGAGTCCTGCTGCGCTCCGGCGCGCGCAATGTGGACGTGCTGGTTTTTGCCAGGGTTGTCGCGACGGCGCAGGTTCCCATATAGTACAGCAACGCTGACGTAAGGCTCATCCAGGATGTCCCATATCGTCGTTTACACGACTCCCCATTGTTCTTATTGCGTTTCGGCCAAGGCATTGCTCCGGCGCAAGGGCATCGAATTCACTGAGGTCAATGTCGCGGGCGCACCTGACCGACGCGCCGAGATGGTGGAGCGCGCCAACGGCCTTACCACGGTGCCGCAGATTTTTATCGGGCCCAATCATGTGGGCGGATGTGACGAGCTTTATGCGCTTGATGGAGCCGGCAAGCTTGATGCGCTGCTCGCTGGTTGAGAAACGAGGGCTCTGATGCTCACAGCTCAAGCGACCTTCCGGGTGGCCCTTATCCAGATGCGGTCGGGGCGCTCCCCCGCTGCCAATCTCGACGCTGCTACGAAGCTGATCGCCGAGGCAAAGGCAGGCGGCGCGGACTACGTGCAAACGCCCGAAATGACAAACATCCTCGAATCGAGGCGCGACGCCCTCATGGCGGCGATCAAGCCGGAACACGAGGATCCTTCGCTCGCGGCGTTCCGCGACCTCGCGCGGCGACACCGGCTGTGGCTCCACGTCGGCTCGCTTGCCCTGAAGATTTCGCCCGATCGTGCCGTCAATCGCGGCTTCCTCATCGACCCGGAGGGCGGGGTCGCGGCGCGCTACGACAAGATCCATATGTTCGATGTCGACCTCCCGAACGGCGAGAGCTATCGGGAATCGCGCAGCTACGCACCCGGCGAGCACGCCGTGACAGCGCGCCTCCCGTGGGGCCGGCTTGGTCTTACGATCTGCTACGACCTGCGCTTTCCAGGGCTTTACCGCGCTCTTGCCGAGGCTGGGAGCATGTTTCTCGCGATCCCGTCCTCGTTCACCAGGCAGACCGGGGAGGCCCACTGGCATGTGCTCAACCGCGCGCGCGCGATCGAGAACGGCTGTTTCGTCTTCGCGGCGGCGCAAGGCGGCAGCCACGAGAACGGCCGCGACACCTTTGGGCACTCGCTTGTCGTCGACCCCTGGGGCCGCGTGCTCGCTGAGGGCGATGTTGAACCCGCCGTCGTGATCGCCGAAATTGACCCGAACGCCGTCGCTACCGCGCGGGCTCGCATTCCCTCGCTCCAGCACGGCCGGCGCTTCGAAATCGTCGACCCGATGGAAAAGCCTGCGCACCTTCATGTCGTGTGAGTGATCTGAAATGATCCGGTACACACTTGTTTGCGACAAGCGGCACGAATTCGAAAGCTGGTTTGCGAATTCAGCGGCCTATGACAAGCAGGCGAGGCGCGGCCTCGTCGCCTGTCCCGTGTGCGCCAGCACAAAGGTCGAAAAGGCCTTGATGACGCCGAGGCTCGGCAGGACGGATACGCCGTCGGGCCGCGGGGCCGCACGGGCACAGCCATCGCCCGCGGAAACGGCGCCGCCCGGAGAAAACGCGCCGGCCGCCGCGAAGGTCCCGACGCCGGTGGCAATGGTCTCGCCACAAGAGCGTGAGTTTCGCCAGAAGCTTCGTGAACTGCGCGACCATCTTGTCAAGAATGCCGAAAATGTCGGGCCGCGCTTTCCGGAGGAAGCCCGCAAGATGCATTACGGCGAGGCCAAGCACCGTTCCATCTACGGGGTGGCGTCGCCGCAGGATGCGAGGGCGCTGCACGAGGAAGGCATCGAGTTCTCGCCGCTCCCGGTGCTGCCGGACGAGCATAATTAGCTGATCAGGCGCGAGTTGACATCACGCGCCAGATCGCATCCATCAATGTCACAAGTTCGTCGCCGTCGATTGTGAACGCGGGCGTCAGATAGACCACACGGCCGAACGGCCGGATAAAAACCCCTTCAGAGATAAACCGCTGCCGGAGCGCGTCGAGATCGTCGACGCGATGGAGCTCGACCACGCCGACTGCACCTTTGACGCGGACATCCTTGACGCAAGGAAGCCCGCGGCACGGTTCGAGGCCGTGCACCAGCGCGCGCGCGATGTGGGCGACCTGAGCGAGCCGCGGTTCCCGCTCGAACAGGTCGAGCGAGGCATTGGCCGCCGCGCAGGCCAGCGGGTTTGCCATGAAGGTCGGGCCGTGCATCAGCGCCTTGGTCGGGTCGTCGGACCAAAACGCTTCGAACACGCTCTGGCGGGCAATCGTGACGGCCAGCGGCAAGGTGCCGCCGGTCAACGCCTTGGACAGCGCGATAATGTCCGGCGCGACGTTCGCTTCCTGGAAGGCAAACATCGCGCCGGTGCGGCCGAAGCCCGTAAAGATTTCGTCGAAGATCAAGAGCAGCTGGTAGCGGTCGGCGGCGGTGCGCAACCGGTGCAGCACGGCCGCGTCATGGACGCGCATGCCGCCGGCGCCCTGCACCAAAGGCTCGACGATGATGGCCGCCAGCTCTGCAGCGTGCCGCTCGAGCGTGGCCTCGAAAACGGCGGTCGTTTTCTCATCAGCCGGCAGGTCGACGGTGATCTGCTCGGGCGCCAAGCCGGCAAAGGCCGCATGCAGACCGTCTTGCTGATCGGAAACTGCCATGGCGCCGGTCGTGTCGCCGTGATAGGCGCCGCGGAACGAGAGGATCCGGCGTCGACCGCGGATGCCGCGGTTGTGCCAATATTGCACTGCCATTTTGAGGGCGACCTCGACCGCGACCGAGCCGGAATCACTGAAGAACGCCCGGTCGAGGCCACGGACGCCCAAAAGGCCAATCAGCCGCCGCGCCAGCGTCAATGCCTGCTCGTGCACCACGCCGCCGAACATCACGTGCGGCATCACCCCGAGCTGCCGCTCCACCGCGGCGCGAATGCGGGGATGATTGTAGCCGTGGCAGGCGGTCCACCACGAGGCAATGCCATCGATCAGTTCTCGGCCATCGGCCAGCACGATCCGGCAGCCTTTGGTCGCCGCGACCGCGAGCGGCGGGATTGCGGTCTTCATCTGCGCATAGGGTAGCCAGATGTGATTGCGCCCCTGCGCATACCAGAGCGGCATGGCGTCGTCGTTGTTTTTGCTGGTATTTCCCGACATTCGGCGCTTTCATGCTATCGCAATGCGGTCGCTTGACGAATTCGCGTCCGGCAAGCTTGCGGCGCTGCAAGGCGCCCGGCTGCTGCGTACGCCCGTGGTGACGGCGCGCCAAGGCATTTATGCCGAGCGCGGCGGTCGCCGGCTGGTCTCGTTCTCGTGCAACGATTACCTCAATCTTAGCCGGCATCCGGCGATCATCAAGGCGGCCGTCGAAGCGGCCGAGCGCTACGGCGCTGGCGCCGGCGCCTCGCGCCTGGTCACCGGCAATCACCCCCTTTATGACCAACTGGAGAGCCGGCTCTGCCGGCTAAAGCGCAGCGAGGCCGCCTGCGTCTTCGGCGCCGGCTATCTCGCCAATGTCGGCATCATCCCGGCGCTCGTTGGTCCCGACGATCTGATCTTGGTCGACGAACTTTCGCACGCCTGTCTCAATGCCGGGGCGAAGCTGAGCGGTGCCGCGGTCCAGCGCTTTCGCCATGGTGACGCCGCGCACGTGGAACTGCTCCTGGCCAGACACCGTGCCGCCCATCCGCGCACCATGATCGCTACCGACGGGGTATTCTCCATGGACGGCGATCTGGCGCCGCTCGCGGAGCTATCAAGGCTCGCCGCTCGCTTCGACGCGTGGCTGTTCGTCGATGATGCGCACGGCCTTGGCGTAGTCGGCCAAGGCCGCGGCTCGACCTTTGCCAATGGCGCCGCTGACGTGCCGCTGCAGATGGGCACCCTGTCAAAGGCGGTGGGCGCCTACGGCGGCTATCTGTGCGCATCGCAGCCGGTGATCGACCTTATACGGACCAGGGCGCGGCCATTTATTTATTCGACCGGCCTGCCGCCGCCCGTGGTCGCCGCTGCCATAGCTGCCCTCGATATCATCGCCAGCGAACCAGGCTATGTCGCCGAACCGCTGCGCAAGGCACGGATGTTCGCCCGCGCCATGAATTTGCCCCCGGCGCAGTCCGCCATTGTGCCATTGATCCTGGGCGAAAGCGATGCCGCGCTCGCGGCATCGGCCACGCTGGAACGTGAAGGCTTTTTGGTCGTCGCCATTCGCCCGCCCACAGTGCCCAAGGGGACGGCGCGCCTGCGTTTCGCCTTCACGGCGCAGCATCCCGATGCCGAGATTGAGCGGCTCGCAACCGCTGTACACCGCTGCATTCTGAGATCCCAATCTTGAGCGCGATCTTCATCACTGCGACCGGCACCGATGTCGGCAAGACGTTCTTGGCGGCTTCGTTGATTCGCCACTTCCGGCAGATCGGCCGTGCGGTTCACGCTATCAAGCCAGTAGTCAGCGGCTTTGATCCCGCGCAAATCGAGGCCAGCGACCCTGGCGTCCTGCTGAGCGCGCTAGGCTTGCCGGTCACCATGGAGGAGGTCGAGCGAATTTCGCCGTGGCGCTTTCGTGCTCCCCTGTCGCCCGATACAGCCGCCGCGCGAGAAGGCCGCCGCATCGACGTCGATCAGGTGATTGCATGCTGCAAAAGCGCGGTGGCTCAGCACCGCGGTATTTTGCTGATCGAAGGCATCGGAGGCATTATGGTACCACTCGACGCGCGGCGCACTGTCCTCGACGTGCTGACAGCGCTGCGGCTTCCTCTGATCCTGGTCACCGGCAGCTATCTCGGCACCATTAGTCACACCCTGACTGCAATTGACGCGCTGCTCCGGCGCGACATGGACCTGTTGGCGACCATCGTTAGCGAGACGCCGGGGTCGACGGTGCCGCTTGAGGACGTGGTAAGCAGCATCGCCAACTTCGCGGAGCCGGTGATCGGCCTGCCGCGTGGGCGTCCCGGCACGGCGCCAAATCTCGACGACTTGTTCAGCTCGCAGCGTGCGCTGGACATGATGAATTTAGGTTAGGTTTCCCGCTCGCTCAATGCGCCCACATCAGCAACACGACGCCGATCACGATCATCGCAATGCCTGCTCCTTCCCGAGCCGACACCGGCTGGCGGAACACGAAGCGTGAGATCGCCTGGGCGAACAAGACTTCGACCAACGCCAGCGTTCGCACATTGGCGGCGGTTGCGAGCGCGAAAGCCAGAAACCAGAACTGCGAGGCCAGAGCCCCCATGAAGCCGGCGAACAGCGACGGCTGCCAGGCCGCGCAGATCGCGATGAGCACGGCGCGTTTACGCAGTGCAAGATAGAGAGTCAGCAGCATTGACTGCACGACGAGGCCGGCCGCCATCGTGAAGGTCGCCGCCATGACGTAGCTTTGGTCATGCAGACTGAGGATGGCCCCGCGATACCCGATGGCCGACAGAGCGAACGCTGCGCCTGCTGAGAGGCCGAGCAGGGTCGGTCGCCAGCCGCGGCCTGCCTCTTTCCTACCCTCCCCCGTAACCCCTGCCCTTCCCTCCGCCGCTTGCGGGAGAGGGTTAGGGAGGGGGCGCGGGGGAGGGTAGGGAGGCGGTCGCTTCAGCGACATCACGACGACGCCCGCGGTCGCAATCCCGATGGCGGCCGCCATCATGGGGGTGACGGCATCGCCAAGAAACAGCAGGCCAAACAAGGCGACCTGCACGGGCTCAGTCTTGATATACGCAATCGCCACCACGAAAGAGCGCTCCCGCATTGCGGCGAGCATCAGCGCCGTAGCGGCGATCTGGGTGAGCGCCCCGCCGAGAAGCCATGGCCAGAAGCCCAATGTGGGGCGCGGCAGCGCGCCGCCTGCGCCGAGCAGCGCAAGCAGGAAGATCACGGCGAACGGGCAGCCGAACAGAAACCGCACCTGGGTTGCCCCGACAGTGCCCAGCTTGCCGGTCAGTTCCCGTTGTGCCGCATTGCGCACAGTTTGGGCCGCGGCCGCGACGATCGTGAACACAGCCCAGAGCCAGCTCGAACCGGCCACGTCAATCCGACCGGGCCTTTTCGGCCGTCAGCATGTAGTTCACGTCCATGTCGGACGACAATCGCCATTGGTCGGTGAGCGGATTGTAGATGACGCCGGTTTCGTCAATGGTCCGCAGGCCAGCCCGCGCCATAGCGCTCTCAAGCTCGTCGGGGCGGACGAACTTATCCCACCGGTGCGTCCCGCGAGGGAGCCAGCGCAGCACGTATTCGGCGCCCACGATGGCCAGCGCAAAGCTCTTGAGCGTGCGGTTGAGCGTGGCGGCGATCATCAGCCCGCCCGGCTTGACCATATTGGCGCAGCAGCGCACGAACAGGCCCACGTCGGCCACGTGCTCCACCACTTCCATCGCCAACACCACGTCGAAACGTTCGCCGCCGCCGGCGAGGGCCTCGGCGGCGGCAACCCGGTAATCGATCGTGAGGCCGCCACGTTCGGCATGGATCTGAGCGGCCTTGATATTGTCAGGCGACGGATCGGCCCCGACGACGCCGGCGCCAAGCCGCGCCAGCGGCTCGCACAAAATGCCTCCGCCGCAGCCGATATCGAGAATGCGGATGCCGCCGAGGCAAGGCGGCTGGCCGGCATTGCGTCCGAATTGGCGGCACACCGCATCCCGGATATAGGCGAGCCGGACCGGATTGAACTTGTGCAGCACCGCCATTTTTCCGCGTGGGTCCCACCACTCTCCGGCGAGCCGCGAGAAGCGGTCGACTTCGGCAACGTCGACGGTGGCGTGGGCAACGGCATCTGAGTGGATCGTTCGGTCGGCCATGTTAACGATTTTCGCCTCTTGGTGTTGTTTCGCCTCCCTACCCTCCCCTGCGGGCGCCAGGCAGTCGCACGCAGACAGGGCGCGGCCGTGCTCCCGCTCCCGCTTGCGGGGAGGGGGACGGGGCGAGGGGGCGTTTCCCCACGCGCAATCTCGCCACTCAGAACTGGCGGAGAGGCCCTCACCTGGAATTTGCGCGAGAAGCGCGCAAATTCCGACCCCTCCCCGCAAGCCCAGGTAAAAGAGGCCGGCGCCTCACATGCGATTGCCCTCCCCTGCAAGCGGGAGTCAGGGAGGGGTTGAGTGAGGTTGCGGCGCCGCAAACTCACCGTTATGTATACGCGCCATTTTGTCCTTGCCCTACCCTCGCCCTACCCTCGCCTGCTTGCCCGGAAGCGCGGGGACTTGTTTGGCTTTGGCGGAGAAATTTGAGTTCCCTTATGGCTCGATTGGTCATGAAGTTCGGCGGCACGTCGGTGGCCGATATCGAGCGGATCCGCAACGTTGCGCGGCATGTCAAGCGGGAGATTGACGCCGGCCACGAGGTCGCCGTGGTCGTCTCGGCCATGTCGGGGGCGACCAATCGGCTCGTGGAATGGTGTCGTGAGGCGTCGGTGCTGCATGATGCCCGAGAATACGATGCCGTGGTGGCGTCTGGCGAGCAGATTACGTCGGGTCTGCTTGCGATTTCGCTGCAAGCCATCGGGATCGCAGCGCGGTCGTGGCAGGGTTGGCAACTGCCTATTATCACCTCCGATGCCCATGCCTCGGCCCGCATCCTCAGCGTAAACGGCGCCGAACTGATGCGGCGCCTGCATGAATGCAAGGAGGTCGCCGTCATTTCCGGTTTCCAGGGCATCCATCCGCAGTCCGGACGGATCACCACCCTGGGTCGCGGCGGTTCTGATACTTCCGCGGTTGCGGTCGCCGCCGCCATCGGCGCCGATCGCTGCGATATCTACACTGATGTTGACGGAGTCTACACGACCGACCCGCGCGTGGTGCCGAAGGCGCGGCGGCTTGACCGTATCTCGTTTGAGGAAATGCTCGAGCTCGCCTCTCAGGGCGCCAAGGTGCTTCAGGTGCGTTCAGTCGAACTCGGCATGGTCCACCAGGTGCCAATCTTCGTGCGCTCAAGCTTCGATTCGCCGGACAGCATCGATCCGCACAAGTATCCGCCGGGCACCTTGATTTGCGACGAGGAGGAACTCGTGGAACAGCACGTCGTCACCGGGATCGCGTTTTCCAAGGACGAGGCGCAGATCTCGATCCGCCGTGTCCAAGATAAGCCGGGCGTCGCGGCCAACATTTTTGGTCCCCTGGCTGACGCCAACATCAATGTGGACATGATCGTCCAGAACGTGTCGGCGGACGGAGCCACCACCGATCTTACTTTTACGGTCCCGGCTGCCGATTTCGAGCGCGCCAAGGAGACCATAGCCGCCGCAAAGGCGCAGATCGGCTACGAGCGCCTCGACGGCGCAACCGACGTTACGAAGGTTTCGGTCATTGGAGTTGGAATGCGCAGCCACGCCGGCGTCGCGGCCAAGGCCTTCCGGTCCCTCGCCGACCGCGGCATCAATATTCGCGCGATCACAACCTCGGAAATCAAGTTCTCTCTTCTGATCGATTCAGCCTACACGGAACTCGCGGTCCGGACCTTGCATTCGTTGTATGGGCTGGATAAATCATAGCCCGTAATGCATCGCAACATCGCCTTTCGCCTTGCGGCCTGTACGTTTCATTCGCTATAGCCTTAAGCGTGCGGCGGCGCCGGGCCGGAGCGTGCGCCATTCCCTGTTCACATAAGCCTGGTTAGGGGCAAGCCGGCTTGGATATTCGGCCTGAGGGACCTCACGCCATGCGCGGCGCGCTGGGCGGTCCGCGAGTATTGTTGCGCCGGCTTCGCGAAGTGATGGCGGAACCGGTCAGCGCGCAGGAACGCCTCGACAAAATCGTGGTGCTGATTGCCGCCAACATGGTGGCGGAGGTGTGCTCCGTCTACGTGCTGCGGGTCGACTCCACGCTGGAACTGTACGCCACCGAGGGCCTGAACCGTGAGGCCGTCCACCGGACAGTGATGCGGTCGGACGAAGGGCTCGTCGGCCTGGTGGCAAGCGAAGCCAGCCCCGTCAACCTCTCCGACGCGCAAGCGCACCCGGCGTTCTCTTATCGGCCGGAAACCGGCGAAGAGATCTACCATTCCTTCCTCGGGGTGCCGATCCTGCGCGCCGGCAATACGCTCGGCGTGCTGGTGGTGCAAAACCGGGCGCGCCGCACCTACTCGGAGGAAGAGGTCGAGGCGCTTCAGACCACCGCGATGGTGCTGGCGGAGATGATTGCGTCCGGCGAGCTTGCGGCGCTCGCGCAGCCGGGCGCCGAACCCGCCGTGCGCCGCAGCCTGCGGCTTCAAGGTTCAGTGCTTAATGAGGGCATCGCGCTCGGTCACGTGGTCCTGCACGAGCCGCGCGTCATCATCACCAACTTCATTGCGGACGATATCGCAAAGGAACGCGCCCGCCTTGAAAGTGCGATCACCGCGCTGCGCTCCGATCTCGACGCCATGCTCGAGCACGGAGATGTGGCGGAGGGCGGCGAGCATCGCGAAGTCCTCGAAGCCTATCGCATGTTTGCCCATGACCGCGGCTGGGTGCACAAACTAGAGGAAGCGGTTTTGACGGGCCTCACTGCGGAGGCGGCGGTCGAGCGCGTACAATCCGATACGCGAGCCCGCATGCTGCGTCAGACCGATCCCTATCTGCGCGAACGCCTGCACGATCTCGATGACCTGACAAACCGGCTGTTGCGGCAACTGCTCGGCCGCGACCACGCTCCGGCCCGCGAGCACCTGCCGGAGAACGCGATCATTGTAGCGCGCTCGATGGGGCCGGCGGCCCTGTTGGATTATGACCGCAAGCGCCTGCGCGCCCTTGTGCTGGAGGAGGGCGGGCCCACATCCCATGTGGCGATTATTGCTCGCGCCCTCGGGATTGCCGCGGTGGGTGAAGTCAACAACGCCATTGGCTTCGTCGATTCCGGCGATGCGGTCATTGTCGACGCCACCAGCGGCGAAGTACATATTCGCCCGTCGCCCGAACTCGAAGCTTCCTACATCGAACGGGTGCGGGTGCGGGCGCGCCGGCAGCTCCAGTATCAGGCGCTGCGCGACAAACCTTGTGTGACGCGGGACGGCGTCGAGATCTCCCTGCTCCTCAACGCGGGATTGCTGGTCGACTTGCCGCACATCGAGGAAACCGGAGCTTCCGGAATAGGTCTGTTCCGTACTGAATTGCAGTTCATGGTAGCCGGCCAGTTCCCGCGCGCCGCCGAGCAGGTTTCGCTGTACCGGGCGGTGCTGGACAGCGCCGGGCGCCGCCCTGTCACGTTCCGCACCCTCGATGTCGGCGGCGACAAGGTGCTGCCCTACATGCGCATTATCGAGGAAGAAAATCCTGCCCTTGGCTGGCGCGCCATCAGATTGGGCCTAGACCGCCCGGCGCTGCTCCGCAGCCAGATTCGCGCGTTGCTGCGCGCCGCCTCGGGGCGCGAACTCAGGGTGATGTTTCCGATGATCGCAGCCGTGCGCGAGTTCGATGAGGCCAAGGAGCTGGTCGAGCGGGAATTGACCTATCTGCGTCGCCACAACTACCGGCTCCCGGAGCGGGTCGAGATCGGGACCATGGTGGAGGTGCCGTCGTTGCTTTATCAGCTTGACGAACTGTTGGAGCGTGTGGATTTCCTCTCGGTCGGCTCGAACGACCTTGCTCAGTTCCTGTTTGCCGCCGATCGCGGCAATCCGCGCGTGAGCACGCGGTTTGATGACCTGTCCATTCCCATGCTGCGCGCCCTGCGCAGCATTGCCGAGCGCGGCGAGGCCCATGGCAAGCCGGTGACAGTGTGCGGCGAGATGGCGTCGAAGACCGTGGGCGCGCTCGCCCTTATCGCGCTCGGCTATCGAAAATTGTCGCTGGTCGCCTCGGCGGTGGGCCCCGTCAAGGCGATGGCGCTGGAACTCGATGTCGGCAAGGCCGCAACGCTGGTCAAGGCTCTGATCTCGCACAGAGACGGAGGAGGATCGATCCGCGACAAGCTGGTCGCCTTTGCGGAAACAGAAGGCATTCCCCTGTAACCCAAGCCGTGTCCATGCTTCCCGAAGCGAAACTCGATGTCATGCTGGCGCGCCACGCCTCACTGGAAGCGGAGCTTTCCCGCCCGCTCGGGGCAGACGCCTACGTGAAGCTGACCCGCGAACTTGCCGAGATAGCGCCGGTAGTGGAAAAGGTGAAAGCCTATCGGAGCGCGGTGGCCGATCTCGCCGATCTCGATGCGATCATTGCCGATCCGGCCACCGAACCGGACCTGCGCGCCGTCGCGGTCGCGGAAAAGCCGGTCGTCGAAGCGCGTCGCGGCGCGCTCGAGCGTGACATCCGGCTGGCGCTCATCCCCAAGGACGCGATGGACGACAAGAATGTCATTCTCGAGATCCGAGCCGGGACAGGAGGCGACGAAGCGGCACTATTCGCGGGCGACCTGTTTCGGATGTATGAGCGCTATGCGGCGAAACACGGCTGGAAGACCGGCATTCTTTCCGTGAGCGAAGGCGCCAAGGGCGGTTACAAGGAGATTATCGCCGAGATAACCGGACCGGGCGCCTTTGCACGGCTTAAATTTGAATCCGGCGTGCACCGCGTCCAGCGCGTCCCCGATACCGAGGCTTCGGGCCGAATTCATACTTCGGCCGCAACCGTTGCGGTGCTGCCGGAAGTCGAGGAGGTCGATGTCGGCATCGACGAAAAGGATCTGCGGATCGAGACCATGCGGTCTCAGGGCGCCGGCGGCCAGCATGTCAACAAGACCGAGTCGGCGATCCGCATCACCCATCTTCCGACCGGCATCGTGGTGATGATGCAGGAGGAGCGCTCCCAGCACCGCAACCGCGCCAAAGCCATGAGTCTGCTGCGCGCCAAGCTTTACGACGCCGAACGTCAGCGCCTTGACGCCGCGCGCGCGGCCGAGCGCCGCGGCCAGGTCGGCAGCGGCGACCGCTCCGAGCGCATCCGGACGTACAACTTCCCCCAAGGGCGTGTCACCGATCACCGCATTAACCTTACGCTTTACAAGCTGCCCCAGGTGATCGAGGGCGAAGCCTTGGACGAGATCATCGATGCTTTGACCACCGAACATCAGGCATCGCTGCTGGCCGCGCAGGACCAGCCTCACGCCGGAGCGCTGCCGTGACCGGCGGGGCCCTTTCCATCGACACGGTGCGCCGCAAAGTGGCGCGGCGCTTTCGTGAATGTGGGCTCGGCACTCCCGATCTCGATGCGCGCATTCTGGTCGGCCACGCGCTCGGCCTGGACCACGCTGCCCTCATGCTTGCGGGACAGCGACGCCTTGCGGCTGCCGAGATCGCTCGCATCGAAGCGCTGGAAGCGCGGCGGCTCTGCCGCGAGCCCGTTGCGCGCATCACCGGCACGAAGGAATTCTGGGGCCTGCAGTTCAAGATCACGCCTGACGTGCTGGTGCCGCGCCCGGAGACCGAAACCGTCGTCGAGGAGGCGCTGGCGGCCGTCGATCGAATGGGGGCGCGCTCGCGCGCTTTGCGCATAGCCGATCTCGGGGTCGGCTCGGGCGCGATTCTGATTGCGCTCCTGGCCGAATTGCCGAACGCACGCGCAATCGGCACCGATCGCGATCCCGCAGCTCTTGTGCTCGCGCGCGAAAATGCGCGCCGCCTGGGCGTCGCGGAGCGCGCGGCGTTCGTGGCCTGCGATTTTGGCGCCGCCGTGGCGCCTCACTGCGATCTCGTCGTCACCAATCCTCCCTATATTCGCACCGATGAAATCGCCGAACTCGAACCCGACGTGCGCGAGTTCGACCCGCGCAGCGCGATCGACGGGGGGCTCGATGGCCTTGCAGCCTATCGTGCCGTTGCGGACCACGCCCGGCACATCCTTGCCCCAGGCGCGCATCTAATCGCTGAAATCGGCAAAGGCCAAGGCGGCCATGTCGCCGCCTTGTTCGCCGCTGCTGGTTTTGGCGGGATCAGGATCGTGCCAGATCTGGCCGGTATATCGAGAGTGGTGGCGGCAGTCCGCAACCCATGACCGCGGCGCGGGTGACAATCGCAAGAATGCAGAAAAAAATGCTTGGATTATCGGTCAAGACCGACTACCTTTCATTTACGGGATGGACCTAAGGTTCAATTGTCGCCCCCACCGACGGCTTGGAGCACGGCTCGGCAAGGCAGTGGGCGCAAACGAGATGGATAAACCGACATCGATGGGACGTGCATCGACATGACGCGATCACCGGTTCTTCTCTCGGTGGCGGAAATCTCGCATGCGAGATAGTTGAAATCGGGAAACTTAGGTTCGAGATGCTTCATCGTTAAGGTGAATTGTCGCGGTCGCCGTGGCGTCGCGGCAGTCCTGATGGAAGGTGGGCAACGCCGCGGTTCTGCTGCGAGCAAGGTCTGAGCGACGACTAAACCTCTATTCACGCTGGCGTTCCTGGGCGAATGCCGGGGGTAGCCTTTGTCACAGGCAAAGGCATCGGGGCTGGCTGCCATTCTTTCGGGAATACGGCCGGATGTGGGGGAACGGGCGGCACATGCCGCCTTCAATTGAGGATTGGCAAAGCGCTAGTCATGAGAAATCAGCAAAACAAGCGTATGCGCGGGCGCAACCGCAAGAGTCACAATCCGCTCACACGGGTGTACGAGTCGAACGGACCAGATGTCAAAATGCGGGGCACGGCGTCCCACATTGCCGAGAAATACCTGCAACTTGCGCGCGATGCCCAGGCGTCGGGAGATCCGGTTTCTGAGCAGAGCTATCTCCAGCACGCGGAGCATTATTTCCGCCTGATCGCTGCAGCGCAGGACCAGTACCGGCAGGCCGCGCCCTTCTACCGCGGCGATGGCGGAATGGACGGCAGGGACGAGCCGCGTGACGACATGATCGACGACGTGGACGATGAGCCGGCAGCTCTGCCGGGTGTGGGCGAGCAACCTGCCTTTGGTCCTCGCGATCCGCAGCCCTATCTGCCGCGCGACGCGCAGTTCTTCCAGCCGCGCGAACAGCTCCGCGAGCAACCGAGTTTCAGCGGTCGCCATTCGCAGCACGCTGCATCCAAAGACGACGACAGCAATGTCGACCGCCTGCCGTCCTTTATCACCGGCGGCGCGCCGGTGGCGCAAATCGCATCGCCTCCGGCGCATCAAGGCTACGGCCAAAACGGCTACGAGGGACAGGGCGATCGTTTCCCGCTGCATCGGCGGCGGCGACGTCATCGTGGCCCACGCGGCGATCTCGCACAAGGCGCACAAAGCGACGGTGAGGATGCCGCGCACAGCACGCGCCAGAACGGAGATTGACTGCGGGCCGGCCTCGGATTGCGCGGCGGCGCAGCGGGTCTGCCAGCAGGCGGACGCTTTTTATTGTGCCTCATCCTTGTCGCGATCTTCGCGCCGCCAACCAGCCACAGCATAAGGGGGCGTCGTCAGCCGTCTGAGGACTTTAGTGCCCGCCCCGTAGCGATCCTCGCGCGGCTAAAATCGGCCACAGCATAAAATGCGATTCTTCACGGACGCCAGACTCAAAGGCGCGCTCCTGGGCCTGTCGAAGGCGCCCGCCACCGAAGCTCCGGCGGGGCACGTTTCGCGCTCAGCTTGTCGAAGAGTGCCCCCCCGACAATGGCTCCGACGACGCGCAACGCACGCTGGCGCCGCCCGGGACCCACGAGCCTGCAGCAAAGAAAATCCGTGCGGCGCCGCCGGGAGATGGTGCCAAAACCGGCTTCAGTACGGGTTTGAGAGTTGTCACCAGTTTCTTCTCGCGAGCTGGAATCGCCCGATAGACCTGCTTTGTCGCCTCTACGAGGTGCACTCCCGCAAATGGCGCCGACACAGTCGCGCCGGTGCGTTCCCAGGCGGCTGCCGAACGCAAAAACCAGCGACGGTCAATCGGCGGCACGTAGAGCGCATCACCCCATGCGGTCGGCGTGAACCATGTCTCGCGCAGAAGGTGCGTTAACTGCGAGCGAGAGTACGGCCGTCCCTGACCGAATGGGGTTGTGTCCATTCGCGCCCACAAGCCGCGCCGATTCGGCACCACCGCGAGGATTCGGCCGCCAGCCGCCAGCACGCGCCATACCTCGCGCAACAACGCCGCAACGTCGTTGCTCAACTCAAGGGCATGCACCAGCAGGATACGATCAACCGCCGCGTCCGGAAGCGGCAGTTCGCACTCGTCAACCAGGGCGACAAGCGTCGGTCGCGCGGAGGGCCATTTGACCACGCCCTGGGCCGCGGGCATGAAGGCAAGGCAGCGTTCCGCGTCCTCGCGGAACAGGCCCAGATACGGCGTCGCGTAGCCGACACCGAGCACCCGCAGTGCCGCGCTTCCGGTCCACAGTCGCCGAATGCCGCGCCCGATGAACCGCCGCGCCACCGTTCCGAGCGGGTGAGCATAGAAATTGCGAAGGTCGACGACATCCATGCCGCAAAGATACCACGAAGCTTAGCGCGAGATCGAAGGGCTGCGCCGAACACAGCCCCATGTTATAGAGCGTTCGTCAACGAAAGGTGTTCCATGGACAGCGTAAGCATCACACTTTCGAACGCTCAGATCCGTCTGTTCCCCTGCCTCAGGGACAATTACGGGGTCCTGGTCCACGATCCTGCGAGCGGGGCCACGGCGGCGATCGACGCTCCGGAAGCCGCAGCGGTCGAGGCCGCGTTGACTGCGTCTGGGTGGAAATTGTCCGACATTCTTGTAACCCATCATCATGGGGACCACACTGGCGGAATAGCCGAGTTGAAACGGCGCCACCGCGCCCGGGTGGTGGCGCCGCGGGAGGAGGCGGCCAAGATCCCGGACGTGGACGAGAAGGTTGCCGAAGGCGGCACTGTCACGCTCGGAACGCTGTCGGCACAGGTGATCGCGACGCCGGGACATACGCTGGGCCAGATCAACTATTATTTCCCTGCCGCCAAGCTGTTGTTTGCCGGCGACACGCTGTTCTCGATCGGCTGCGGCCGCGTCATAGAAGGCACGCCAGAGATGATGTGGCAATCGCTTCTTAAGCTGCGCGCCCTGCCGGATGACACCGCCATGTTTTGCGGCCATGAGTACACTGAAGCCAATATCCGCTTCGCCATGACGATCGAGCCGGATAACCCAGCGCTCGCGGCGCGCGCCGCAGAGGTCAAACGGCAGGTCGCCGCCCGCAAGCCGACGATCCCGGCGCTCATGGGCGAGGAAAAGCGCGCTAACGTGTTCTTGCGCGCCGACGATCCCGCGGTCGCGGCGGCTGTAGGCCTTGCGGGTCAACCGGCGGCTCAGGTGTTTGCCGAAGTCCGCGCGCGCAAGAACAGGTTCTAAAAGGAAGCTCGGTTCGACCGATGTTCAAGCGTGGAAGCTGAAGTTCGGAATCATCCGCGTCAGGCGGCCTTGATGACTGCGGGCCAAATTATCGAACTCCTGAACCTCGAACCGCATCCTGAGGGCGGCCATTTCATCGAGACCTTCCGTGACGCAACGGCGAGCGGCGGCCGCGCCGCATCGACTGCGATCTATTTCCTGCTGATGCGTGGTGAGCGGTCCAGCTGGCATCGCATCGACGCTGCCGAAGTCTGGCACTATTACGCTGGCGCCCCGTTAGAACTGGAAGTTGCTGACACGGATCAGGGGCCGGTTCGACGCCTGCGTCTCGGCATTGATCTTTTGGCCGGCGAGCGCCCGCAGGCCGTGGTGCCGCGCGGCGCCTGGCAGGCCGCCAAAAGCCTCGGCGACTGGACGCTGGCAGGCTGCACCGTGGCGCCGGGATTCGCATTCACCGGTTTCGAATTGGCGCCGCAAGGGTGGACGCCGCGGCCGTAATTCGCAACATCGGCAAACGCCTCATCAACACATCAACATCTGCCCTTGCTACCGGCGCTGCGGACCGCGGGCGGCTCTCATGGCGTGCGCGAAAGCCGCAATCGACAGACCAAGCCTTTCGCCGGCGGCAGCGACCGAGCCTGGCGTCGGCTGATGATGCAACATGGCGCCAACGCTCTGAGGCGCGCTTGGCCCGGAAGCGATCCAGGCGCCGATGCCGGCCCGCATTCGCTCGATTTCGGGAGCGCACGGGCCGGCATGACTGCTTGACATTGATAGGGCGAGCGCCGCTGCATTCAGCAGCAAGAATCGCGGAGCAGCCACATCTCGCCTCTCAGAAGCAAACACGGTTCGACGAGCTCGTTCAAAGCCGAGCCATGTTTCGCGGGCCTTTACATGCGCGCGCCGCGCCGACGCACGACCACTGCGCCGCGCGGACGGCTCACGATTACGGCGCCGCGTGCACCGCCGAGCCTGCGGGTTACGACCATCGTGCCACGTTGACCTCGTATGATCGTTGCGCCACGCGGACGACGTACGATCACTGCGCCGCGCGCCCCGGGCGTACGGGAGACGATCATTGTGCCGCGCCGGCCGCGCAAGACCGTCGCTCTCGGCGTACGAGTCACGGTCACTTCGCCGCGCGGGCCACTGACAACCGTGCGACGGACGGCGGCGCTCGCATCGGGAGCGGCGGCGCTCAAGACTCCCAAAAACGCCGTGACGCCAAGCGCAGCGAGTACCGGTACAGACAAACGCATGTTACCTCCTTATTGTGGGGTTCAGGGGATTAAGCCGCGTTCGAGGACCTTGTCTGGCAGGCCGGTGCGGCGATTACGTCCGGGCGCCTTTTCTCGCGTCTACCGCGAGCTGTTTCCGAAATATTTCTGGCTTCTCTCCCGTTCTCGGACAAACCAGAATGTTTCGCAGCCGGACACACGCCTAATCAATTCGCAAAATCTCATCGCGTTCCGCTCAGCGGTGTTTCCAGTGTTGAAACTTAAGACTGCGCTGCAGCCATTTCTGTCGTTCTGTTCATCGGCAGTTCATTCCTGTCGATCTGTTCATCTCACCTGGAAGCGGCAGGAGAAGAGGCCAGCCAGCCGTGACTGCGATCGAGTTCCGCGGATGCGGAAAAGCGCGACCTTCAATTCAACCAACTGAGAGCAATTTAATTAAATAAGCGAAAATCGTGTCTGTCACGACCGCCGTGGTCAAATGGAATTTTGGCGAAAATTACTTAGATTGACTCAGCGGCAAACCATTTTCTCAGCGGCAAATCATTTTCCGCCATGAACGAGGGCGAGCCCATAACAGCTTTCGCAAGAGCCCGTTTCGTGCCTACAAACGGAATGTTGCCTGTGCGGTCAGCCGCACATCATGCCATAAATTGCCCGCCGTTGGCCGTGAGGGTCGAACCGGTGATGAGGCCGGCATCGTCAGAGGCGAGAAACAGGACGCAACGAGCGACCTCCTCGGGTTCGCCGAGGCGGCCGATCGGGATCAGAGGCAGGATCGACTTCTCCAGCACGTCCTTCGACATCGCCTTGACCATATCGGTGTTGATGTAGCCCGGACAGATCGCATTGACGGTCACGCCAACGCGCGCATTCTCGAGCGCTAACGCCTTGGTGAATCCGATTTCGCCGGCCTTGGCGGCGGAATAATTGGTCTGCCCGATCTGCCCCTTCTGGCCGTTGATCGAAGAAATGTTGATGATGCGCCCAAACTTGCGCTCGCGCATGCCTTCGATCACCGGGCGGCACATGTTGAACAGCGAAACCAGATTTGTGTTGATCACGGCCAGCCATTGCTCGGGCTTCATGCGATGGAACATGCCGTCACGGGTGATGCCGGCGTTGTTGACGAGCACGTCGACCGGACCGAGATCGGCCGTGACCCGTTTTACGCCCTCGACACAGGCGTCGTAGGATGACACATCCCACTTGTAGACGTTGATGCCGGTATCGGCCTTGAACCTGGCCGCGACTTCGTCATTGCCGCCGTAATTGGCAGCAACCTTGTAGCCCGCCGCATGCAGAGCCTTCGAGATCGCCGCGCCGATCCCGCGCGTCCCGCCGGTTACCAATGACACACGCGCCATCAGCTCCTCCCTGCATCCTTCCAGAGCACTCGCCAGCTCAACCGATGCTGCCCCGGGGTTGCCCGGCAGAACACAGGTCGAAGCCACGTATGGCCAATCAGCATCCCCAGCGCCGGCGTTACCGGCTCGCCCGGCCAATCCCTGGAGCAGGATCGGGGCAAGGGCGACGACGGCAGAGGGGCGCCAACTTCAACTCAAGCAGCCGCGGTGTAGTTGCCGAACCTGATCAAATTCTCTTTTTGCTTGTCGTTGCGCGGCTTGAGCTTGAACAAGCGCGCCGCAGTTCCGCCGAGGATGTTGTGCTTGGCCTTCTCGGAGAGGAATGGCAGGTCGTAGATGGTCGACGGCAGGTCGAAGTCCCAGTGCGGATAGTCGGAGGCGTAGAGCAGGCGGTTTTCGGCGTCCATCATGCGGAATGTCTGCTCCATCGCCTTGAGATCCTGAATCTCCATAGGCTGTGAGGAATAGTACATGTCGCGCATGTACTCGCTCGGCTTTTTCTTGAGGAGCGGGCATTCCGAGGGCCGCATCATGTATTCGTGATCGAGACGCTGCATCAGGAACGGCACCCAGGCGAGCCCCGACTCGATCCAGATCACCGGCAGCTTGGGAAAGCGCTCACCCATGCCGTTGACCACCCAATTGGTGCAATGCAAGATGTTATAGAATGAAAACCCGAGCGCATGCACCGCAATGAAACGGTTGCAGCCGCGGAACACGTTTTCGCTCCAATTGAAGGCTGAGTGGAACGCCAGCACCAGACCGCGCTCTTCGATCGCGCGGTAGACCTTCATATAGGCGTTGTCGTACACGGGCAGGGTGCGCACGGCGGTGATCATGAAGCCGCCGACGCCGTCGCGGTGACCAAAAGTCTCCACGTGCCGCAGCGACTCGTCCGGATTTGAGAACGGCAGGGAAAGCATCGAAAACATGCGCCCGCCGGATTCGGGCAGCACTTTCTCGGTCACCCAGCGATTGTAGGCCCAGCACAGATCGACTTCCATCTCTTTTTGGGGATGCAGACCAATGTTGAGCATGCCCGTCGGGAACAGGCAGGAGTAGTCGACTCCCATCGCGTCCATCCAGCGATGGCCAAGTTGGACATCGCGGTGCTGGCCAGGTTCGAACTTCTCGGATGCGCGCAGCGGATAGCGGGTGACGCGACCGCCGACATCCTGGTACCCGATCTGCTGCGGCATCAGCGTGCCGCGGCCGCCCTTCATGCCCTGCGCCATGGCAAGCTGACGGAGCACATCGTTCTCCATAAAGGGCAGAATGTCCTTCATGTGCTCATTTTCGTAGTGATGTGCGTCCACGTCGACAATGACCATGTCGTCGAGCTTGCGCTGATGGGCCTGCTGCCGGGCGTGGGCGAGGAGTCTCGTGGTATTCAACTCGTCAACCGTCACGCGGCGTCCGCGATCGGACATAAGTTCCATACGTTTCTCCCGAATGACTCCGTTCGAGTCTTCTCGCTTTAATGTTGCGGCTCGGCCGATCAGCGGCCGGTCCAGCTCTGCCACATGCCCAGCTCAAAAACCGCGAGATTGGCCGCCTTCAATAAGCCGCTTGCGGTCACCATGACGTCGGTCGAAGTGACCCGGCTGCGCGCCGCGAGCGGCGGGAAATTGCCGCTAGCTTCAACCTGGGCCGAATAGCTCCGGCACGCCGCCGCCATCAGCGCCTGGATCGCGTCAGTGGTCAGCACATCGGTGTGTCCGGCGGCTAGCGCGCGGTCGATATCGGCCGCAAGCTTCTCGGCGGCAGCCGAGACATTGTGGATGGCGCCGGGCGCTGGTTTCGCGGGCAGCGGTTTGGCAGCCTTCTTGGCATTGGTGCGCTTCGCGGGCTCAGGTGCGAGCCTGGCGACCGGCTTGGTCGCAACCTTGGCCGCCGCGATTCTACGCGCGGACATACAGTTCGTCCCCCTTCTCGATCACTTCGTATTTGCGCAGCTTCAGCCTGCGATCGGAGACGCATTCGCCGGTCTTGATGTCATACTCATAGCCGTGCCAGGGGCACACGAAGTGGAGTTCAGTGTCGGAGAAATAGAGGCCCTTCGACGTCTTGTCGGGCATGATGCGCTCTTCCACCTTCGCGATCGTCAGCCCCTCGCAGGCCGGTCCGCCCTGATGCAGGCAATAGTTGCTGTAAGCGTAAAAAGCGCCGTTTTCCCGAAACACGCCGATTTCATGGTCGCCGAAGAACACGATGCGGCGGTCACCGTCCTTGAACTCGGAGATCTTACCGACAAGTTTTTCAGCCATTCGAAGCATTCCTCCCTGCCGGCCTTGGCAGCCGGCTGACGTCCTGCCATGCCGGTCCGGGCGCGAAGCGCGGCAGGCGGGATATATCTGTTTATAGTACAGTCGCCGCCGCGATTGCCAATAGCCTCCTTTGCATGAGCACAATGCTGTGCGCCTGCCGATCGACTCCGGCATCGGCAATGTCGGAACGCCAGTGTCGTCAGGAGCCTTCCGTGCTTGCCAACCGCATTGCAAACCGGTTTGTTGCCTCCCGCAAACCGAGAGGGACGACCAATGGCAAGCTACAGGCTGGTGACATATGCGGGCGCTGACGGTCCGCGTGCCGGACTGCTGATCGGAGATGAGGTGTGTGACGCCGAAAAGCTGACCGGACACGCGGCCGATCGCAGCGTGTTGGCCATTTTGCAGGACTGGGGGGCGGCGCGCGACCGACTTGCCAAGGCCGCGGCCTCGCCGGCCGGCGGTCAGACGCTTGCCGAAACGAAACTATTGGCCCCGGTCTTATGGCCATCCGCGATCTATTGCGCTGGAGCGAATTACGCCGACCATGCCGCCGAGATGGCGCGCGCGAGCGGGCGCACCCCCGAGCCGGACCCTCATACGCTCGGCTTGAAGCCCTGGCACTTCCTTAAGGCCGGGCGCAGCACCCTCGCGGCTCACGGCGACACGGTGCAGATCACGGGCGTTTCCAAGACAATGGATTGGGAGATCGAGCTCGCCGCGGTGATCGGGTTTGCCGCCAAGGACGTGCCGCTCGCCAAAGCGCTTGATTATGTGGCCGGCTACACCATCGCGAACGACCTCTCGGCGCGCGACCTGGGACGCCGCCCCCACGTACCCGACGCCGCGCCCTTCAAATTCGACTGGGTGGCGCACAAGAATTTCGACGGATCGTGCCCCCTCGGGCCGTGGATCGTGCCCAGTCGCGACATCCCGGATCCGCAGCAGCTTGGCCTCAAGCTGTGGGTCAATGACGTTATCAAGCAAGAGTCCCACACAAGCCAGATGATCTTCACCCTCGCCGAGCAGATTGCGCACCTGTCCTCGCGCATCACCTTACAGCCTGGCGACGTGATCCTCACCGGAACGCCGGCCGGCGTCGGCGCTGCGCGGGGCGAATTCCTCAAATCCGGCGACGTGGTCAAGCTGTGGATCGAGAAGATCGGCGCGCTCATGAACCGCATGGCGTGATTGCGCCAGATAAATAGCAGTCATTCCGAAGCATCGGGCTCGCGGACTGAAGTCTGCGCCCGGGAGCGCCTATAATACACTGACCAGCCGGGATGGGAGGAACGCCAGCATGAAACCTCGCCGCCATCGCGCCACGGCCGCGCTCTGCGCAATCGGCGTCCTCACGCTTTGGACGCAGGAATGTCTGGCGCAAGTTCCGGCGCAAACCCAGGCGACTGAGCCAGCCGCCGCCGAGCGCAATCCGCCGGCGCTCGCCACCCTGTCGCGTCCCACCGGACGCTTCGGCCGCACGCTCGGCTTGCCCAAGGACGGCAGGGATCTCTACATCCCGGACGACGACTACATCCGTTTTCCGCTGCCGCCCGGCGCCGAAGCTTACGCGGATGTCGATGCTCTGAAAATTAAGTCCGTGATCGGTGAGATCACCGCGATCTCCCGCAAAAGCCGCGAGGACGGGAACCAGTACTGGGGACGCATTCCAGGCACGCCCTATGACCGGATGACGCAGGACTGGGTCATGGCCCAGTTCAGGAAGCTCGGCCTTGCGGACGTGCGGCGCCAGGAGATCGCCATGAAGCCGCTGTGGTACCCAACCTCCTGGACCGCGGAGTTCACAGTGGACGGCCATACCACGGCGCTCAGAAGCGTCTTCCCGATCACAGAATCCCCTTCCACCCCGGGCAACGGCATCACCGCGCCGGTGATGTGGGTCGGCCTCGGCACCGCGGCTGACTTCCAGGGCCGCGACGTGAAGGGCAAGGCCGTGATGATCTACTCCGCGCCGACGCCGGGCGGGCGAGACCATTCGGCCGACTGGAGCGGCGCCATACGGCGGGCAAACGACGCCGGCGCCGCCATCATTCTGGTCGAGATGGGATTCCCCGGCGATGCGCAGTCGGAGCCGGAAGGCGCCGTCGGCGCCAACGCCCCAACCGTCACCATCACACCCGACGAAGCCAATCTGATCCGCGATCGCCTCGACGAGGGCCGGGCGGTCTCGTTCCACCTGCGGCTCGCGACCGAGGAGCGCACCGGGCTTAAAACAGCCAACATCTGGGGCGCGCTCCCTGGCGCCAGCGATGAGCAGATTCTGATCATGGCGCACACCGACGCCTTCTTCGAAGGCGCGATGGATAATGCCTCCGGTCTCGCCATGATGCTCGACATCGCGCGCCACTACGCCCCGGCGCCGCAAGCACAACGGCCGCGCACGCTGGTATTTCTGACGACCCCGGACCACCATCACGGCTCAGAGGGCATCCATTGGGTGCGCGACAATTACGACTGGAGCAAGGTCGCGCTGATCGTCAACGCCGAACATCCCTCGCAGACGCTGCTATACAACCTGGACGCCGGCGTCATGACGGCGAACGAGGTCAGCGCCCGACGCTGGTTTGTCGGCGGCAGCGACGCTTTGCGGGCGCTCGTGCGGCGGACATTTCGCGAGTTGGGCGTCGCCACCTACCGCAAGTCCGAGGTCGCTCCCGGCGGCGAGCTGTCGCAAATCTACATGAAGGCGCCGAGCTTCCACATCATCGATCATGTGATCTACCACACAACGCTCGACACCGCTGATCTGGTGCCGGCCTGGGGCATTGAGGCTGCAGCCCGGGCATATCTTAAGATCATCGACACCGTTAACACGATGACCAAAGATGAGATCGCTGCCGCGCCGATCAATCTCGCTGACCCAACCCGCCCAGTCAGGTGAAGCGGCCGCACCTGTTCGAGGACTTCAAAGCCAAAAGACGGGAGGCGACTATGATTGCTACGACGACCAACGATGTCGCGGATCACAGAATCGTCAAATATCTCGGCATCGTGCGCGGCATCACGGTGCGTTCGCGCAGCGTATTTGGAACCATCGGTCGCGTGCGGCGCCAACGGGGTGATTGCCATGAGGTATGATGCGAACGAGATCGCTGCCGGCATCACCGAGGTTTTGGCCTATGGCACGGCCGTCGTTCTTGAAAAAGCGCCGTCCCCTTGAATCCTGCCTGCCAACCGCCCAGTTGTCATCATGGTCATGCAGCCCGTGATCTCCGTCTCTCGTCTCTCAAAGATCTATGCGTCCGGTTTTTGCGCCCTCAAGGATGTCAACCTCGACATTCACCGCGGCGAAATCTTCGCCCTGCTAGGTCCCAACGGCGCCGGCAAGACGACCCTCATCAGCATCATCTGCGGGATCGTAAATCCGACCTCCGGCGCCGTCCGGGTGGGCGGCCACGATATTATTACAGCTTACCGGAAAGCGCGGTCGCTGATCGGCCTTGTTCCGCAGGAGCTCGCCACCGATGCGTTCGAGACCGTTTGGAACACGGTGTCGTTCAGCCGCGGACTTTTCGGCAGGCCTGCCAATCCGGGTTATATCGAGAAGGTGCTCAGGGAGCTTTCGCTGTGGGACCGGAAGGACAGCAAGATCATTACGCTGTCCGGCGGCATGAAGCGCCGGGTCATGATCGCAAAGGCGTTGTCGCATGAACCCCAGATTCTCTTTCTCGATGAGCCGACCGCAGGCGTCGATGTCGAACTGCGCAAAGACATGTGGCAGACCGTTCGCGAGTTGCGCGCTTCCGGCGTCACCATCATCCTCACCACGCATTACATCGAGGAGGCTGAGCAAATGGCCGATCGGGTCGGGGTGATCAACGAGGGCGAGATCATTCTGATCGAGCAAAAAGCCGAATTGATGCGCAAGCTCGGCAAGAAGCAGTTGACGCTGCAGCTCGATGTTCGGCTCGATGCGGTTCCGCCGGCGCTGGCGCCTTACGATCTCACCCTTTCCCCTGAAGGCGACGAATTGATCTACACCTATGACAGCAAGGGCGAGCGCAGCGAGATCAGCTCATTGCTCGCCGACATTGGCCGGGCGAGGATCCGTTTTCACGACCTGCGCACGGAAGAAAGCTCGCTCGAAGACATTTTCGTCAGACTGGTGAGGAGATCATGAATTTTCGAGCGGTTCGAACCATTGGACGGCTGGCATCGCACCGAGCGCAGCAGCCCGAGATCGTTAACTTTCGCGCAGTCCGGGCGATCTACCTTTTTGAGATGTCGCGCACGGCGCGGACGCTGCTGCAGAGCATCGTCTCGCCGGTGATTTCGACGTCACTCTATTTCGTGGTGTTCGGCGCCGCCATCGGTTCGCGCATTACCGAGATCGAGGGCGTGAGCTACGGCGCCTTCATCGTGCCGGGCCTGATGATGATGATGCTCCTGACTCAGAGTGTCGCGAACGCCTCATTCGGCATCTATTTTCCGAAATTCACCGGCACGATCTACGAAATTTTGTCGGCGCCGGTGTCTGCCTTCGAGATCGTGCTCGGCTATGTGGGCGCTGCAGCCAGCAAATCGATTATTCTCGGAATGATCATCCTGGCCACCGCAGGCCTGTTTGTCCCGTTGCGGCTCGACCATCCAGCGTGGATGCTGGCGTTTCTCGTGCTGACCGCGCTGACGTTCAGTCTGCTCGGCTTCATCATCGGCGTTTGGGCGGACGGGTTTGAGAAGCTGCAAGTCGTGCCGCTTCTCGTCATCACCCCGCTGAGCTTCCTGGGCGGCAGCTTTTACTCTATCAAGGTCCTGCCGCCGGTGTGGCAGACGATCGCTCTCATCAATCCGGTCGTCTATCTGATCAGCGGCTTCCGCTGGAGCTTTTACGGCATCGCGGATGTCAGCGTCAGCATCAGTTTGGGCATGACGGCGATATTCCTTGCCGTTTGCCTCGCGGTCGTGTGGTGGATTTTCAAGACCGGCTATCGGCTCAAGCGATAGGCTATCCGAGACCGCAATTCCGAGAACAAATCCTGGGAGTAACGCCAATGAAGATCAAGACTCCCGAAACGCTGTTCGCATCCGCCTTCGCCCTTGGGGTCGCGGCGGTGCTTGGCGCGCAGGCCAAACCGGCCGCCGCACAGACTCCTCCAGGGACCGCCTCGATGTATGCCTATGTGGGATCGTTTACCACCGCGGCGCGCAAGGCGCGCGGTGACGGCTTTCATGTTTATCGCGAAGATCCAGCGACCGGCGCGTGGGCGCACGTCCAGCACATCGGCGGCCTGGTCAATCCGTCCTACTTGGCGTTGAGCCACGACCAACGCTTTCTCTATTCGGTACATGGCGACGAGGATTACGCGACCGCCTTCGCGCTCGACCCGGCCACTGGCCAGGCGAAGCTCCTCAACCGCGCCGCGACCGGCGGCACGTTCACCATTACCCCGCCACGTTCACCGGCGCGCCTGTATCCAGCGACTTGATCACCGCCTCAAACGCGGCGGTGACGTCGATCAACTGGCGCGGCGAGATCGGAAATGGCGCGCGGCTCTCGACCGCATCCGCGAAGGATTCCGCCAGAGCACGCAAAGAATCAACCGGCGCGAATGTGTGCTCCATTGCGGGCGTCCCGATGTAGCCGGTCCTGAGATCTCTCTCGCCACGCGCCTCGGCGTCGCCCTTGGCGCCGAAGACATGAACGCGCCAGAACGGCACAGCAGCCCGCACGGTGGCCATCAGGCCGGTGGCGCCACTTCTAAATTCCATCAAGACCGCGACCACATCGCGCGGATCGGGCGGCGGCTTCGGGGCCGCTGATTTCGCGTGAACCTGGCGGATCGGACCGGCAAGGTCCACCAGCGCATCAAGCACATGGAGGCCGCAGCCCGTCATGCCGAGCGCCGGCGATTCCGCGGGGTCGTCGCGCCAGCCGCGCGGAAGTGCGTGCGTCGAATATTCGTTCGAGAAATGCCCTTCAACATGCAGGATGCTCCCGAGGGCGCCGCCTTCGACGATGCGTTTTAGTTCGCGCATCGATGAATAGCAGCGCCGGTTGTACCCGCAGCCAAGGGGCACGCCGGCGTCCCGGCAAGCCGCGACGGCCTGCTCGGCTCCGGCGCGGGTCAGCGCGAGCGGCTTTTCGCACCACACCGCCTTTCCGGCTGCGGCGACCGCAATCACTTGCTCCACATGCAGGGAGTGCGGCGTGGCAAGAAAAACGGCGTCGACTTCGGGATCGCGCGCGGCCTGTGCGAGCGCGGTCGTCAAGGCAAGGTCATGCCGCGAGGCAAAATCGCGCGCTCGCGCAGGATCGCGCACCACGGCGCAGACGAAGCGGATGCGGTTCGATTTGCCTTGCACCGCCGCGACAAGCGCCTGACCCCAGCGTCCCAAACCCACAATGGCGGCGTTGATCATTTTAGCAATAGCCCCACATTCCCCGATAGGATCTTCTCGCCATCCGCCCCGAGCGCCCGCACATTGCGAACGAAATCGCGCACCGCCGCGCGGGCGCGGATTTCCTGCGGATAATCTGTGGCGAACACGATGCGCGCGGCGGGAATTTCGATGAGCGCCGTCTTCACCGAGGAGATCGCCCCGCAGAATCCCGCCGTGTCGAACACCATGTTGTGTCGAAGGTAGTGGTCGAAATCATGCTTCGGCGTGACGCCGTGGCGCGGGTTGCCGGCGGTGCCCCAGAAGGTCTTGTCCTGGTAGCTGCGCACGCGTCCGAGCATCGAGGCGATGCCGCCGCCGAGATGCGCCATGTGCACGATGAGGCCAGGATGGCGATCGAACACGCCCGAATTGATGAGCCGGATCGTCGCCATGATGAGAGAGAACTCCCGGCCGACCGAACGCGCCGTATCGTAGCGGTCGAAACTTCGAGAAAAATTGAGCTTCAGGGCCGGATGCACGAATACGAACACGCCGAGCCTTTCGCATTCCGTCCAGAATGGCTCGTAGTCGGGCGCATCGAGACACTTGCCATCGGCCTCCGACGTGATGACGACGCCCCGAAACCCGAATTCATGCTTGCAGCGGTTGAGCTCTTTCAGCGCCTCCGGCCCGCCGAGCGGATTGGCATGCGCCGCGCCGATGAAGCGGCCCGGATAGTCCTGTTCGGCCTGCTTGGCGCGCTCGTTGCAGATCTTCGACCGGTCAAGATCTGCCGCCATGCCGGCCGCGCTTGTCAGCCACGCCGCGTCGATCCCGGCCTCATCCATCATGCGGACGTGCTCGTCGAGATCATAGAGGAGCGAGTGCACGGTATAGCTCGGCGCCCCGTTCTCGTCGTAGTGGAGGACAAGCCGATCGCTAGGATCGTCCTTGATGAGCTCGCGCGGCGTGAAGTGGTGCTGGAAGTCGACGATCATTGTTCAAGCGCCGGTCTTCGAGACAAACGTCACGCCCGGCAACCCGCGGAAGTGCGCGTCGCAGGTCAGCAGGTCGGCTTTATATTCCAAGGCCGTGGCGTAAACAACGGCATCCGCTGTCGCAAGCTTGTGCTTGCTGCATATCTCCGCCGCCGCCAGTGCGATCTTCGTATCGAGCGGCACAACAGAACATTTCAGCGTGAAAGCGATCACCTGATCGGCTTTGTCCTCGCCGACTTCGCGAGCGAGCCACTTCGCCAGTTCAAGTTGCACGATGGTTGGGACGAGCCAGCCCGCCCGTGCAGGTATCGCGACGTCAACGGATTTCCCCGTCGGCGATGCGATCAACCACTCGATCCATGCAGACGTATCGACGAGCCGCATCAGAAACGGTCGTTGCGATCGCGGTAGTCCTCCGCCTTCGCGCCTTTGGCGATACCGGCGAGGTCTTTGCGCTCCGGCACCGGAACCAGGAGCACGCCCGTTCCCTTGGGAATGAACGCAAACTCCTGGCCCGCTTTCCACTTGCGGGCGTCGCGCACCGCCTTGGGGATCGAAATCTGGAATTTCGCCGAAAGCGTCGCCGTATCGGGCATAGTCATACCGTTGTTTGATCGATCATGGATTTGTAAGAAATTAGCACAGGCTGAGCTCTCCGGGAAGTCTCATTTGCCGAACCCAGGCGATTTCCAAAGAATGCGCGCTGGGGCGCGCGAGATCGGGTAGGCCATGCTAAACTTGCAAGTCAACCGCCCGAGCGTGGTCTGCGTTAAGTTGGCGCTGTAACGGCGGTGCGGCAGCGAGGAGGAGCCCATGAGCGTGGCAACCGCAAAGTTTTCCGTCATCTTGTGGAGCTTCGCCCAATTGATGAAGCTGCAGGCGCGCCGGTACGAGACATTTCGCCAGCGCCTGCGCGAGCGCAATCTCGTGGCGCAGATCAAGGCGCGCGATGAGGAGATTGGGCGCTGGTTCGAAGTGCGCAACGGCAAGGTGAGATCGGGCGCTGGGTTTCACAGGGCCCCTGACATCACGCTTGCATTCAAGGATGCAGCGCTTGGCGCGTCGCTCCTGACGCCGCCGATCAACTGGCTCGATCAGATCAACGCCCAGAAGGATTTCAAGCTCACGGTCGACGGCCCCGATGATCTCACCAATTGGTGGGCTCAGACCATGATGGCGAGCATGACGGCCGGTTGGAGGTTCGGCACACAGCTCGCCGACGGCGCCATGCGCTATTGCAACATGACCAACGGCGGCCCGGTCTTCGTCTATGTCAAAGACGGCAAGATCGTCCGCATGACGCCGATCGAATTCGACTCTACCGATCCGCAGCCGTGGACCATTCAGGCGCGCGGCCTCAAGCTGACGCCGCCGCGCAAGACGACGCTCGCGCCGCACGGGCAGAACGCGAAATCGATTGTGTACTCGCCGGACCGCCTCCTCCATCCGATGAAGCGGGTCGACTTCGATCCCAATGGCAGCCGCAACCCGCAGAACCGCGGCAAATCCGGCTATGTGCGCATTTCGTGGGATGAGGCGCTCGACCTCGTCGCTTGCGAGATCAAGCGGCTCAAGAGCACCTATGGGCCCGGCGTGATGGCGGTGTCGCACGGCTCACATCATACCTGGGGCAATATCGGCTACTATCTCTCGGCCCTGCATCGCTTCCGCAATGCGGTCGGTTATACCCAGGTGCACCATAATCCCGATAGCTGGGAGGGATGGTATTGGGGCGCGGTGCATCACTGGGGCTACACGCTGCGCGTCGGCCAGTCCGAGACCTACGGCACTGTCGAGGACTGCCTGCAGAACTGCGACATGATCGTGTTCTGGGCGGCGGACCCCGAAACGACGAGCGGCTCCTACGGAGCGCAGGAGGGCACTGTCCGCCGCCAGTGGCTCAAGAACCCCAAGCTCGGCATCAAGGTGGTTCACGTCGATCCATATTACAACGCGTCGGCGCAATTCCTCCCCGGCAAATGGCTTGCGCCGCGGCCGACCACCTCGGTCGCCATGGCGATGGCGATCGCCTATGTGTGGATCAAGGAAAACCTCTACGACAAGGAATATGTCCGCACGCACACGGTCGGTTTCGATGCGTGGAAAGACTATCTCCTCGGCGTTGAGGACGGTGTCCCCAAGACTCCGGAATGGCAGGAAACGGAGACCGGCGTTCCGGCAAAGGACGTGCGCGCGCTGGCCCGCGAGTGGGGTAGGAAGCGCGTGTACCTCGCGCCCGGCGGCTGGGGCAACGGCCATGGCGGCGCCTGCCGCAATCAGACCGGCATCCAATGGGCGCGCGTCATGGTCTGCCTCATCGCCATGCAGGGGCTCGGCAAGCCCGGCGTCAACATGGGCAATCTGCAATGGGGCTGTCCGCTCGACTTTAATTTCTATTTTCCGGGCTATGCTGACGGCGGCATGTCGGGCGATCTCGAAAACACCTCGATGCCGGTCGAGCTTTATCAGCGCATGCCGCAACTGCCGACCATTTCGTCGACGTTCCAGCGCATCCCGCGCATCTGGATGCCGGAGGCAATCGCGGACGGCAAGGCCGAGGGCTACGCCTGGGTCGGCAAGTCGATCGAGCACCAGTTCGCGAAATTCACCTACCCGGCGCCGGGCCATGCGCCTGTGAAGATGCTCTACAAGTACGGCGGCTCGATGCTGTCCACCATGAACAACACCAACCGCCATGTGCGGATGTATCAATCCGAGAACCTCGAATTTGTCGTCAACCAGTCGATCTGGTTCGAGGGCGAGGCGAAATTCGCCGACGTCATCCTGCCGGCCTGCACCAATTTCGAGCGCGTCGACATCAGCGAATGGGCAGGGCTCGGCGGTTATGGCCACCACGGTCAGCAGCAGCTCAACCATCGCGTCATCGTGTTCCAGGCGCCTGCGATCGCGCCGCTCGGAGAATCGAAATCCGACTATTGGATATTTACGGAGATCTGCAAGCGGCTCGGCCTCGCCAATTATTTCAACGAGGGGATGAATGAGATCGACTGGGTCAAGCGGCTGTTCGACGCTTCCGACCTGCCCAAGCACATATCCTGGAAGGAGTTCATCCGCCGGGGCTACTTTGTGGTGCCGGCCGAGAAGGAGAAGCTGCGCGCGCCGGTGTCCTTCCGCTGGTTCTGGGAAAATCGCAAGAAAGACGTTCCCGAGGCTCATCCGTTGCCGTCCGACTATGCGCGGGAATTTCAGCGCGGTCTGCAGACGCAGTCCGGCAAGCTCGAATTCGAGTGCAACAGCCTCAAGCGTTTCAGCGACCCCGAACGGCCGCCGATCGTGAGATACGAGGCATCATGGGAGGGGCGGCACTCGGGCGCGACGTTCGACCGCTATCCGCTTCAGCTCCTGACGCCGCATTCGAAATACTCGTTCCACACCCAGGGCGACGGCAAGGATTCGTTCCTTCTCAACATCGCTGACCACCGCGTCAACGTGAATGGCTATTACTACTGGGTGCTGCGCCTCAACGCGAAGGATGCGGCCGAGCGCGGCATCAAGAAGAACGATCTCGTGAAAGTCTTCAACGACCGCGGCGCCGTCATCTGCGCCGCGTTGCCGACCGAGCGCCTCGCCCGCGGCGTCTGCCATGGCTACGAGTCGTCGGCCGTATACGATCCGATGGGCGAGCCGGGGAAGTCGGTCGATCGCGGCGGCTGCCTCAATCTGCTGACACCGGAACGCACGCAGACCAAGTCCACCCATTCGCTGGCAGGCGCAAACGCGTTGGTGCAAGTCGAGTTGTGGGACGGCCGCACGGAGCACGTGTCGGCGGTATTTGCCGAGATGGAGAAGGGCCAGGAGGTCAAGCGCATGCTTGATGCGGCGAGCCTGGTGCCGGCGAAGTGATCTTCTCCCTCCCTCGCAAGCGGGGGGGGAGAAGCAAAGGGACCGGTCTCCGTGACGCTCGATCCGGCATTCTGTGCTGTTCAGGGTGAGCAAATGTCCAAATGGAACATGATCATCGATGTCGCCGAGTGCACCAATTGCCAACTTTGCACGCTCGCCACCATGGACGAGTACGTCGGCAATGATTTCCCTGGCTATGCGGCGGCGATGCCGAAGCACGGCCATCGGTGGATCGATATCCTCCAGAAGGAGCGCGGTCAGGCGCCGATGATCGACATCGCTTACGTTCCAACCATGTGCAACCATTGCGATGATGCGCCGTGCATCAAGGCCGCGAAGCACGGCGCGATCACGAAGCGCGATGACGGCATTGTCATCATCGATCCGGTCAAGGCCAAAGGGCAGAAGCAACTCATCGATGCGTGCCCGTATGGCCATATCTGGTGGAACGAAGAGCTGCAGCTGCCGCAGCACTGGCCGTTCGACGCGCATCTCATCGACCAGGGCTGGAAAGAGACCCGCGGCCAGCAGTCATGTCCGACCGGCGCGATGCGGGCCATCAAGGTGGACGATGCCGAAATGGCGCGGATGGTGCGTGAAGAAGGTCTGGAAGTCCTCGGAGAGGACCTGGGCACAAAGCCGCGGGTCTACTATCGCAACCTGTGGCGCTACACGAAATGCTTCATCGGCGGCACGGTTTCGGCCGAGGCGAACGGCGTCGTAGATTGCGTCGAAGGGGCATGCGTCCGGCTCATCAAATCCGGCGCCGTCATCGCTGAGACCACGAGCGACAATTACGGCGACTTCAAATTCGACAGGCTCGATGAGCATTCCGGGGCCTATACGGTCGAAATCGAGGCGAAAGGCCGGCCAGGCAAATCCGTCGAGACGCGCCTTGGCGTCAGCGTCAATCTGGGCGAGATCAGGCTGTAGCAATGCCGGAGCCGACGCCGCTCATCGCTCCGGCTCTGGCCAATGCATACGGAGCGCTTGCCCCGGTCGCGGAAGCGCTGCTTCGCGCCGTCGTCGGCCTTGCTCTCGTACCTCACGGGCTGCGCATGACCTTCGGCTGGTTCGCCGGCACCGGCCTCAAGGTCAATAGCCTGCAAGCTTTGGCCGCGCAGCTCGATCAAACCGGCTACCGTCCGGGCTTTCTATGGGCGCCGGCAATCTCGGCCACCGAACTCGTCTGCGGACCGCTCCTCGCTCTCGGCTTGTTCACGCGGCCGGCCGCACTGCCGGTCTTCATCTTCCTCGCGGTATCGAACGTCGAGCGGTGGCGGGTGGGCGGCTATTTCTGGAATACGCTCGGTCTCGAATACACCCTTTTGTGGACGGTCGCGGCGTTCTATTTCCTTGTTCACGGCGGCGGCGCTTACTCGCTTGATCATTTTTTGATCGGTTGGGAGGTTTGACATTTCGGGTCGCCGCCCCCTCCCTACCCTCCCGGCCTGCGAAGCAGGATAGGGAAGGATAGATGAATCATATGCCCCCGGAGAGCACAATCGGTGTGGCGCTGCCGCAAACCTCTGCGCACGGATGGCTGCGGCGCGTAATCCGGGTACTGGCAGTCGGCTGCGCCTCCCTGCTGATCCTGCCTTATTTGCTGACGCCACTGTACCGCGTGGTCAACCCGGTCTCGACGCTCATGCTGTGGCGGCGGGCTGAAGGCGCCCGGGTCGAGCAGGTGGTGACGCCAATCGATCTGTTGGGGCCGATTTTGCCGCGCTCTGTCATTGCGGCCGAGGACGCGCGCTTCTGCAGCCATCATGGAATCGATTTCGGCGAATTGCGGCTTGCGCTGAAGGCCGAGGCGGCGGGCAACGGACAGCCGCGCGGCGCCTCCAGCATCACCCAGCAGCTCGCCAAGAATCTGTTTCTGTGGCCCGGGCGCAGTTACGTCCGCAAGGCGCTGGAACTCCCGTTAGCGCTTTGGATCGATTTCGTTATCCCGAAGCGCCGTCAGCTTGAGATCTATCTCAATATTGCGCAATGGGGTCCGAATGGGGAATTCGGCGCCGAAGCCGGCGCTCGTCGCGCATTCGGCAAATCCGCTGCGGCTCTCTCGCCCGCTGAAGCGGCCTTGCTGGCCGCAGCCCTGCCCAATCCGATCCGACGCGATCCCCGACGACCCAGCCCTGCGCTCCGCCGGCTGGCCGCCATTTACGCAGCGCGTGCGGCCTCCACAGCCGAGATCGACCGCTGTGTGCAAGCGGCGCGTTAGTCCTCGCTGCGGCGAACCTTGCCCGCCGCCGTGTCCGGACTTCCCCACAGCACGCCTATCGCCTATCGTGCGCCGCGTTCGCGTCAGGAGGAAGCCGCATGAATGTGGGGGTGGCCGGTCTCGGCAATATGGGCGGCGCGATCGCGGCCCGGCTGATCGAGACCGGCAACACGGTGACGGTTTGGAATCGGTCTGCCGAGAAGTGCAAGCCGCTCGCGGCAGCCGGTGCAGGGATTGCTCCGAGCGCCGCGGCGCTGGCGGACGCCGCCGATACCGTCATTACGACCCTGACTGACGCGGCCGCCATCGACGCCGTGTACGGCGGGCCGGCTGGACTTCTCGCCGGCGACGTCACGGACAAGCTGTTCATCGAGATGAGCACCGTGCCGCCCGACGTGGAAACGGAGCTTGCCGGGAGAGTGCGGGCGAACGGCGCATCTTTCGTGGAATGTCCGGTCGGCGGCACCACCGGCCCGGCGCGCCAGGGCAAGCTGATCGGCCTGATGGGGGCCGATCCAACGGACGCCGCGCGGGCGATGCCGCTGCTCGAACAATTGTGCCGTCGCATCGAACATTGCGGGCCCGTCGGCGCCGGCGCCACCATGAAGCTCGCGCTCAATCTGCCGCTGATGATCTATTGGCAGGCGCTCGGCGAAGCGCTGGCGCTGTGCAGACCGCTGCGCCTCGATCCCGATCTCCTGGTCGACCTCATGGCCGAAAGCTCAGGGGGCGCAAACGTGCTCAAGGTGCGCGGACCTGCATTGGTCAAACTGCTCAAGGGCGAACACCCCGGCCCCGCGACGTTCACGCTCGACAACGGCATCAAGGACCTCCGCATCATGCTGGCCGAAGGAACGCGGCGGGGCGTCGAGATGCCGCTTGCGGCCGCCACGCTGGCATGTTTCGAGGAGGCAAGCCGCCACGGGCTCGGCGCGGCTGAGGCTGCCGGCATGTCGGTGCATTGGTCGAGCCGCGCGGGCGGGAAATAGATCTCCGTTCGACGTCAACTCCGAATACCCCTCAAGGAGGCGCCATGTCGGTTACGCTCGCGCAAGCCAGCACCATCGTAGATGTTGCGCTCAAGAAGGCTCGTGAAATGAATCTCGCGCCGCTCACCGTCGCGGTGCTCGATGCCGGCGGCCACCTCGTGGCTTTCAAGCGCGAGGACAAGTCCGGCATTCTTCGCTACGACATCGCCTATGGCAAAGCCTGGGGCGCCCTCGGCATGGGCTTCGGATCGCGCACGCTGTTCGAGCGCGCCGCCAGCACGCCGCAGTTCTTCAACGCACTTTATGCGGCGAGCGGCGGGCGCGTTGTCACCAATCCGGGCGGCGTGCTGATCCGCGACGCGGGCGGCGACGTGATCGGGGCGGCCGGGATTTCCGGCGACACGTCTGACAAGGATGAGGCCTGCGCAATCGCCGGCATTGAAGCGGCCGGATTGAACGCTGATCCGGGCGGGCAGAAGGCCGGATGACGTACGACAGACGTTGATTTGCTGACGGCGCGAGCGTCACGGTTCCCCCCGCTTGCGGCGGAGGGTCGGGGAGGGGCGCTTGCCACGAGTCGGCGCCATGGTTCGCCCCTCCCTGACCCTCCCTCGCAAGCGGGGGGAGGGGACCGCAATGGGCGCGATTATTCTTACGTGAACTCCCAGGAGCCTCCTCATGATCCGGCTATTCTCGTTCTGGCGCTCGCTCGCGACCTATCGGGTGCGCGTCGCGCTCAATCTCAAGGGGCTGACGCCGGATGACGAGATCGAAGTCAACCTGATGAAGGGCGCGCAGCGCGCGGCCGCTTACCGCGCCGTCAATCCCATGATGGCGCTGCCGGCGCTCATCGACGGCGAAGCGCCCGTCCTGTTCGAATCCCTCGCCATTATCGAGTATCTCGATGAAACGCGCCCCGACCCGCCGCTGTTGCCGAAGGACGCACGCGGCCGGGCGCGGGTGCGCGGCCTCGCCCAGATCGTGGCGTGCGATTGTCATCCGCTCATCGTGCCGCGCGTGCGCGAATACCTGGAGCACGAACTCAAGATCGACGAGCCCGCCCGTATGGAATGGTGCCGCCATTGGCACGTGCAGGCGCTGGCCGCGCTCGAACTCCACCTTGGCTCACAGGAAACAGGTCGCTTTTGCCATGGCGACCAGGTGACGATCGCAGACATCTGTCTCGCCAGCCAGGCGGCGGGCGCCAGGCTCTTCGGCGCCGACATCGCGCCGTTCGTGAACGTCGCCCGTATCGTGGAGACTTGCCACCGGATCGACGCTTTCGCCCGCGCCCACCCGCTCCGCCAGCCCGGCGCTCCGGCGACATGAGGTGCAAGGCGGATCGCACTCGCCTCATCGGAGATTTTGCGGCTTGCGGCAGAATCTTGTTTCTCTTGCCTGCCGAATGAAACTATGACAGCCCCTTCCTGCCCTGGGACCGCAGGCGTCCTGCCCGCTTTTCTCCTGACCAAAGCGCAGGCAGCGGCAATGCGGCCGAGACGCCCGCGGTCCCAGGGTTACGGAGATGGCGCGGGCGTGCGTCCGGCCGTGGCGGGGTCGCCGCCGGCAGGGGGAGGACTTCATGGGAGCAAATTTCGGCATCGCGGGTTTGGATTGGCAGCAACGCGTCAACTGGGACCGGTTGCGCAAATACCGGACCGAACGGGCGCGGGAGATGATGAAAAAGCATGGCCTCGGCGCCCTGCTTTGCATGTATGACGAAAACGTCCGCTACATCACCGGCACCCTCACCCCGGGCTGGAACCGGCTCAAGCCCGGCCTGCGCTATGCGATGTTGTGCGGCGACGGCGATCCGGTCCTGTTCGAGCAAGGGGACCTCGGCTTCCAGGTCGAGCGTCACTCGCCGTGGCTGCCAAAGGAAAACATCCGGCACTCGTTCGCCTGGATCAAAGGCGCCGCCGGCCCTGCCTCGACTGCGCAGGTGACCAAGTTCACCAACGCCATCATTGAAGAAATGCAGCGCCATGGCGTGGCCGGCGAAAAGCTCGGCGTCGATTTCATCGACATCAACATGATCAACATTTTCAAGGACAAGAACATCACCTGGGTCGACGGCATGACGCCGATGATGGAGGCGCGTGCGGTCAAGAATGTCGACGAGCAGCAATGCATGCGCATCGTCGGCGCGATCGGCGACGCGACCCATTGGGAGTGCATGAAGTTCCTGCGGCCCGGCATTACCGAGAACCAGGTCACGGCGCATCTCATGAAGTACCTCTATAACATCCCCGGCATGGAGGACGTGGAGGACGTCATCGTCTCGTCCGGTCCGAACACCTGGCCGAACTGGCGCAATTTTTCCGACCGCATCATCCAGCCGGGCGACATCGTGTTCATGGACTTGGCCGCATTGACCTGGAACGGCTACAAATCCTGCTATTACCGCACCTATTGCGTCGGCAAGGAGCCGACGCAGGAGCAGAAGGACACCTACGAGCAAGCCTTGACCTGGCTTTACGACTCGATTGAAGCCGTAAAGGTAGGGGCGACGACGCGCGAGATCGCGGAGAAATGGCCGTCCGCCATGGAGACCTGGGGCTACGAGGACGAGGATCAGGCGGCCGCGAACCTGTGGGGACACGGATTGGGCCTTGCCCAGTACGACCAGCCGGTGATTTCTCGCATCTGGTCGCTCGATCATCCGGTTGAGATTAAGGAAGGCATGACTTTCGCGCTGGAGACGCAGCACGGCAAGCGCTTCCGCTACGGCGTGCGCATCGAGGAGATGCTCATCGTGCACAAGGACTCAATCGAGATCGTGTCCAATTTCCCGGTCAAGCAGATCACCGTCGTCGATCCGCTGCCCGGCTACGGCGACCACGTGAAGTAGCTAGTAGAGCGATTCCATGAAATCGATCAGATCCGTAGGGTGGGCAAAGCGAAGGGTGCCCGCCCGGCCACGGCGGGCAAGGCGCGCATCCTTCGACAAGCTCAAGAGCGCGCCTTTGCCCACCCTGCAGTCCGCACTGTATGACTCAAGCTTCGAAACCGCGCGAATAGGACACTGCCATGAGCGCATCATCGGCGACGCGTTCGATGCCGGCGGATCGCTTCATCGTTCCTCTGCAGGCCCCCTGCGCGAATGATGAATCGCGGGTTGGGCCGAAGGCCGCCAATCTTGCGGCGCTTGCTCGTGCCGGCCTGCCCACGGCGGGCGGCTTTTGTCTAACGGCTGATGCCTATCTGGCGCAGCTCACGGCGCTCGGCCTCGATGATGCAGTCGCGCAGTTCGCGGCCGCGGATCCGCGCGGGCAGCGGAGGCTCTCGGTCGACATCAGGCTGGCGCTCTACGAACAGCCGATCGTGACCGAGATTCTTGAGCCTCTGCGCGACGCCTGGCATGCGCAGCGCGCCGCAAGCGGCAAGCCCTGCGCCGTACGCTCCTCCGCGCTAATCGAGGACCGTAGGGGTGCGAACTTTGCCGGCCAGTTCGAGAGCTTTCTCGGCATCGACGACGAAGGCGCATTTCTCACTGCGGTTCGCGCCTGCTGGGCGGCCCTTTGGACCACCAATGCGCGGCGCTACATGGACAATCATGGTTTAAGCCCCGCCGATACCGCGATGGCGGTGCTGATCCAGCCGCTCATCGATGCCCGCGCTTCTGGCGGAGGGTTAAGCGAAAACGCCGAAGGCCAGATGCTGCTCAGCGCCGCCTGGGGGCTCGGTTCCGCGATCGCCCAAGGCGAAGTCGTGCCCGACCGCATCGTGCTCACGCGTCAGGGTTTCCTGCGGACCAATGAAGCCGGTCGCAAGCATCACGCCGACATTTGTCGCCATGGCGCGAACGGGGATACCAGCAGCGGCGACCGCGTTGCACCGCAGGCGATGCCGCGCGAGCTTGTGGAAAAGCCGTGCCTTAACGCGGGCCAAGCGGTTCAACTCGGCCGGCTGCTGCGCAAGGCTGAGGCGGCGCTGGGCATGCCGGTCGAGATCGAGTGGGCGCTCGATGAAACCGGCTTCACGCTGCTTCAGGCGCGCCCGCTGCCCCTGCCCCTTCCCTCCCCCGCTTGCGGGGCAGGGTTAGGGAAGGGGGCGGCAGAGCGTAGAGCGGGCGCAGCGCCCGACGAGATCTGGCTCAAGCACCCCGGCCTCTATGGCCATCCGGCCGGCATCGGCTGGGGCTCGGGCCGCGCCGTGGTGGTGAATTGCGAATGCGAACTCACCCGCATCGCGCCCGGCGATATCCTGGTGACGCGGGTCGCCGGGCCCGCGCTCGGCCACGTGCTGCCGCGGGTTGCGGGCGTCGTTGCCGAACGCGGCGGTTCGACCTCCCATCTCGCCTCGCTGGCGCGCGAGCGCGGCATCCCGATGGTGCTTGGCGTGCATGAGGCGACGCGAAAAATTCCTGACGGCGCGCAGGTCGCGGTCGATGGCGTTACCGGCATCGTGCGGTGGATGGCATGATGACGCGCATTTTTGTCAGCCAGCCAGTGCATGAGAGCGCGCTTGCGCGCCTCACCGCCATCGCGGCCGTCACGTCAAATCCGGATTCCCGGCAAATCCTCCCCAGGGACCAGCTCATTGCCGGCGTGCGCGGCTGCGATATCCTGTTCAGTCTGTTGCACGACCGGATCGATCGCGAGGTGATCGAGGCCAACCCGGACCTGCGCGCCATCGCCTCGATGTCGATCACGCCCGACAATATCGACGTGGCGGCGGCGACGGCGCGGGGCATTCCCGTGACGGTGGTGCCGGCGCTTGCGGTCGAGTCGACCGCCGATACGCATTTCGCCCTGCTGCTGGCGGTCGCGCGCCGCGTGGTCGAAGGCGACCAACTCGTCCGCAGCGGCATCTTTCCGGGCTCCCAGGCGAATTACCTCCTCGGCTCCGGCGTCTACGGCAAGACCATCGGCCTCGTCGGCGGGCGAGGCCGCATCGGCCGCGCCGTCGCGGCAAGGGCCAAGGGTTTCTCCATGCGCATTCTCTATTGTGGGCCGCATCCGATGGAGAAGGCGGAGGAGGAGGCGCTCGGCGCCGTCTATGTCCCGCTCGACCGCCTGCTTGCGGAAGCAGATTTTGTTTCGCTTCACCCAAGCCTGACGGACGAAACCCGTCACATGATCGACGCGCGCGCGCTGGCGCTGATGAAGCCGACTGCGTTCCTGATCAACACGGCCCGCGGCGCCGTCGTCGACGAGGCGGCGCTCGTCGACGCGCTCTCGGAGAAGCGCATCGCCGGCGCCGGCCTCGACGTGTTCGAGAACGAGCCGGAAATCAACCCGGCGCTCAGGAAGCTTCCCAACGTGACAATGACGCCGCATTTGGGCAGTGCGGTCTTCGAGGTGCGCGAGGCCATGGCCAATGCCGTGGTGGACAATATCGTGGCCCTGTTGGAAGGACGGCGGCCGCCGAACATCGTCAATCCTGAGGTGTTGCCGTGAGCCGCACGCTGATTGCCGTGACCGACAGCCCGTTTCCCTCCCTTGCCCCAGCGGTCGCCGCCCTCGAACGCGTCAATCCCGAACTGCGCATGGCAAAATCTGCATCCGCGGAGGACATCCTTGCGGTCGCGCGGGATGCGGACGCGGTGCTGGTCATTTACGCAAAGCTGCCGGGCGAGCTTCTCAGGAAGTTTACACGCTGCAAGGCGATCGGCCGGTTCGGCCTCGGCGTCGACAACATCGACATCGCGGCGGCAACCGAACTCGGCATCACGGTCACCTATGTGCCAGACTATTGCCTGCGCGAGGTCTCTGACCACGCCATGGCGCTCCTGCTCGCGCTCGCGCGCAAGATTGCGTTCTCCAACTCTCTGGTGCAGTCTGGCCGATGGGAAGTGCCGCCGATTGTCCCGCTGCGCCGGCTTGAGGGCCAGATACTGGGCCTGATCGGATTCGGCAATATCCCACGGGCGCTCGTCCCAAAGGCGAAGGCGTTCGGGCTCAAGGTCATCACCCACGATCCTTACGTTCCGGCCGATGTGGTGAAAGCGTTCGGCGTCGAGAGCACGAGTTTCGAGGACCTTCTGGCTCACTCTGATTTTGTCTCAATCCACGCGCCGCTACTGCCCTCGACCCGCGGACTGATGAATGCCGCTGCATTCGCCAGGATGAAAAAGGGCGCGTTCCTTGTGAACACCGCTCGCGGCCCGTTGATCGACGAGGCGGCGCTGGTCGCGGCGCTTGACAGCGGACGCCTCGCCGGCGTCGCGCTTGACGTGGTTGCAGCCGAACCGCTTGCAGGGGATTCTCCGCTGCTTGGCCGCGGCAACGTCATCCTGACGCCGCACACGGCGTTCTATTCCGTCGAGGCGCTTGAGGAACTGCAAACCAAATGCGCAAGCGACGTCGCGAGAGTCTTGTCGGGGGAGGCGCCGGTCTATCCGGTGAAGATGGGGTGAGCCGATTGTCGATGAGCCTTAACCGGAAACAAAGACAGCCGGTCTTTCGACCGGCTGTTTTTTCGTCAGGAGCTGGCGGCCGTTCGTCGCCGAAGTCGGAACTGGCGTTTGCTACCTCGCGCGTCCTCTGGTCGGTGAACTCGCCGCTGAAGCGACTGGACCAGCGCTGAGGGGGATTTTTCCTGCCATGCATTGGTCCATAAATCCTTTATGTTGTGACGCCTGTCTGCTGGCTCCTCCCTTGTTGGGTCCGGAACCTCTTTCCACCGCCAGCGAATAGCAGGCGTCCCAGGTGGGAGCGTGCGGAGCCGCAAATGCGGGGATTGCAGCGCCGGCGGTCGCAAGTGCGGCAGCAATGACGGCGGTCGCAAACGGGTTGCGTTTCCTGATCATGGTGAAGTCTCTTCCAGTTTCAGTTTGCGAGACGAAGTTCCGATTCGATCCGTCTTGCCTTGTGGGCAGGAAATCGGACTGAACCGTTCGGTCAAACTATGAATTCCATGTAAGGTTTCAAGGTGACCGAACCGTTCAGTCACAATCGTTGATCGCACCACGGTAATGAAGCACCGTTTCAAGTAAGAGCGCCGATCCCCTGAAAACGAGACAATATCCTTTAAATCAAAAGTTTATTGGCCTACACCGTATTCGCGGACAGGAACTTTTGCATTGCTGCAATGCGATAAGACGACGCGCTGTGACCTGGGCGCTGGGCCGCGATCCGCTGTCGCCATGTCTGTAGGTCATGTTGATAAATTCGGGCTGGCACAGGCGGGCCGGTGCCAATACCCTTCGGCCGCCCGCGAACTCCCGCCATGTCGCGACGGGATCGACGTGACGAAGCCGCCGGTTTGGACCGACGGCTTCGCGCGCTTGCTCCAATTCGCGGCCGGAAAGCCGACCGATAACATGTGGAATATTTGCGGAAACGAAGCGTAGGGCGCAATAGCGAAGCGTGCTGCGCCGGGGAAGGCGGATTACGAACGCTAATCCGCCCGACGCTGGAAACTTTCAGGGAATGCTTTTGCTCACTCCGCTTTCCTGCTGATTGAGCGCCTTCCATTCGGAGCGTGTAAGATGGCCGCCGTGCTGCGAGGCTTCAAACCGTTCCTCCTTGCGGATAAACCGATCTTCCGCATGAAGGGCATGCGCCTGGGCCGCAGTAATTTTGCCGTGCTTCTCCGCTTGATTGATCCGCCAATTCTGGACCCTGAGGCGCGCATTCACCTCCGCCCGGCCCGGATGGTTCTTGGCCCATCCGGCGGCTGCAAACTCGCTGCTGGCAGCGAGAAGCCCCAGCGACAGCAGAGCGATGGTAAAGCAGGAACCGTTGGATTTCGCGAACATGGTTGCTTCCTTCCGTGGATGGCGGGTGATTGATTTCACCCCCACGCATCGGTCGAATGGATTTTCCCGGAGGTTCGCGAATCCGCGCGAGCCAAATCCAAAACCGACCCTTTCGTGACCCGCATCACAAAAGGTCCGTGCGTCAATCTTTTTTATGTCAACACAATCGCATTGATATGCCTGCCGTAGTCAGCCTCGCCCCGATGCGTCATGCGCCGGTAGCTGAAGAACTTCTCCGCATCGGCATACGTGCAGGCGTCGATGTCCTCGATCGTTCCGATGCCGGCGGCGGCGAGGCGCGCCGCCACATAGCCGGCAAGATCGAACATGAAATGCCGCTCCCGTGTGCTCGGGCGAAAGAACCGGGCATTGGCGGGGTCAGCGGCGACGAAGCGATCCCACACATCGGTTCCGATCTCGTAGTGCGGCTGCCGGATCATCGGGCCGAGCGCCGCAACGATCCGCTCCCGCGCAGCGCCGAGACGCTCCATGGCGGCGATGGTCTCGTCAGTCACCCCGGCGAGCGCACCCCGCCAGCCCGCGTGCGCGGCCCCAATGACGCGCGCCTGTGCATCCGCGAACAGCACCGGCCCGCAGTCCGCCGTCGAGACGCCGATGGCAAGCCCCGCAACCCTGGTGACGATTGCGTCCGCGCGCGGCCGCGAGTGAGGCCGCCAGGGCTCGACCGCGACAACGGCATTGCGCGAATGGACCTGATAGCAGGTGAGGAAATGCTCCGGCGGCACCCCCAGCGCAGCCGCCATCCGGGCGCGGTTTTCTGCCACGTTCCGCGGCTCGTCATCGGAGCCAACGCCGGCGTTGAGGCTTGCATAGACGCCCTTTGAAACGCCGCCCGCCCGCGTAAAGAACGCGTGGCGGATGCCGGGAAGTCGCGCCAGCATATGCGCCCGAAGCGGCTGCGTCACGGTGTAAACCCCGGCAGGTGTGCAATGGCGGGCGCCGAGAATGCGATCGCCTTGAACAGCGAACCCATCTGGTCCGGCCCGGTTCCGGTGAGACGGAGGAGAGCCGCAGCGATGTCGGCGCGTTTCGATTCGGGCGCATTGGCCTCAAGCATCGCAGCGCGAGTCTCGATCCCGAGGCGCTTTAACCATGTGCCCTGCTCGACCGGCCCGTGAACGCGCGCGCCCGCCGCTTCCGCCGCCTTGCTGAGCGCCTCGAAGTCCACATGGGCGGTGAGGTCGGTCAAGCCCGGCAATGTCAGCGGATTCGCGTATCGATGAGACCGTACCGCTTGCAACGTGTCGCCGGTCGCGCTTTTGAGGTGACCGTAATCAATGATGAGCGCCGCTCCGCCGGCGGCGGCCCGGCGCGCAATCTCGATTGTGAGCTTGCAAGGCCGCCACTCGAAGAGTTCGCCGATTCGCGCATGCGCCACGGCCGCCGGCAGCTTCCACCCGAGATCGGTGAGCGGCTCATGCGCCACGGTCAGCGTCAGCGCGCCGCTTGCGTCCACCGCGACCATCCGCTCGTGCCAACCGGTCGGACGGCGCTCGGCCTGGCGGACCGGGAGCGCGTCGAAGAATTCGTTGGCTACGATAATGCAAGGACGGGCTGGCACTTCGTCGATGCTTGCATGCCAATGCAAGGCCACGTCATCGACGCCGCTCAGCGTCCGGCGTTGCTGCGATTGCAGCTTGGAGCTCGTCTCGATGAGATGCACGCGCACGGCCCGGCGGAACTCCGGCGCCGCCCGTGCGGCGCGGAGCGCGTCTCGCATCATCGTGCCACGGCCCGGACCGAACTCGATCAACGCGACCGGAGCGGGCCTGCCCATGGACCGCCAGACTTGCGCGGTCCACAGGCCAATCATTTCGCCGAACATCTGGCTGATCTCCGGCGCTGTGATGAAATCGCCAGCCGCGCCGAACGGGACGCGCTGGTTGTAATAGCCGTGCTGCGGATCGTAGAGGCACAGAGCCATGAACTCCGCAATCGGAATGGGTCCCGCACGCGCAATGCGGGCGCGAATTTCAGCGTCCAGCGGAGTGCGCTGCTCGGTCATTCTTAACGATACGCCGGCTGCCGCCGCAGCGCGAAAGCGATCAGCAGGACGCCGCCGATGAAAAGCGGTAGGGAAAGCACCATGCCCATGGTCATGCCGCCCCATAAGAATCCGAGCTGCTGATCGGGTTCGCGGAAGAATTCGCAGAACGACCGCATCACCGCGTAGAGAGCCGAAAAGGCCCCGAGGATGAGGCCGCGGCGACGGAGCGCGCCCGCTCGCACCATGAGGCCAAGGACAATGAGCAGCACGAGCCCTTCGAGGCCCGCCTCGTACAACTGGCTTGGATGGCGAGGGATCGGCCCGCCGCGAGGAAAGACCATAGCCCACGGCACGTCGGTAAACCGGCCCCACAATTCGCCATTGACGAAATTCGCGAGGCGGCCGAGCAAAAGTCCGATCGGAGCAACCGCGCAGGTGAGATCGCCCAGCGACAGGATCGGCAGTTTGCGCATAATGGCGAAGCCGATGACGGCGACCACGCAGCCAAGAAAGCCGCCATGAAACGACATGCCGCCGTTCCAGACCTGGACGATCTCCAACGGGTGCTCGATGAAATGCGGCAGGTTATAGAACAGCACATAACCGGTGCGTCCGCCGAGGATGATGCCGAGCGTCAGCCAGAGGATGAAATCGTCAAAGTCCTCGACTTTTAACGGCGCTGGCCCGCCCCAGTTTCGTTCATCGCGGATCATGGCGCGCGCATAGATCCAGCCGAGGAGAATTCCGAAGATATAGGCGAGCGCGTACCAGCGGATCGCAAACGGCCCGATGGTGACGAGCACGGGATCGAAGTCAGGAAACGGAATGATTGAGACCGGCATGAATGAGCATCCGGGAGCGGACGAAGCCTGCTCCAATGAAAGCGCGTTTACCCGGCCCGGAACTTGCACTCAAGCGGGTCAATCGCCATTGTATTGGGGCGCGGCGGGTTGCCGCGTCCCGGCGCTGATTACGGTGGTGCGCCTTTTCCAAACGGGGCTGCGCGACGGCTTGGCGCGAGAGGGAGCACGGAGACCGCAATGGTGCAGACGACGGGAAGATTTTACGATGAATTCGCCAGGCTGATAAACGATGCAGCCGGCGTTGCTCAAGGGGTGCGGCGGGAATTCGATACCGTGCTCCGCACCCAGGCGGAGCGGATTTTACGCGATCTCGACGTGGTTCATCGCGAGGAGTTCGAGGCAGTCAAGGAGATGGCCCGCCTGGCGCGGGAGGAAAACGAAGCGCTTAAGGCTCGGATCGCTGCATTGGAGGCCAAGCTTGCAGCGCCGCCGACAGGGAGCGCTACGCTCTGAGGACCCACACGGTCCCTGGCGGAACTTAACCGGGCAGCCTGGGTTGAGTACTCGCAGCCTTTGCCGTTCGGAGGCCATGCATGGATAAGGCGAGAACCGTGCTCAAGATCGGCGCGATCTGCGCCGCCGTGGTGCTTGCGTCGACTGCGGCCGAGGCCAAAGGGTGCATCAAAGGGGCCATTGTCGGGGGCCTGGGCGGCCACTACATCGGCCACACCGTATTGGGCGCTGCGGCGGGATGCCTGGTCGGGCGGCACGAGGCGCACAGACGCGCACGCGCGGCGGCGCATCCGGCGCAACCTCCACCTTCGCGTTCGGCGCAAACGCCGGCGGCGCGCCCGGTGCAGACTCTGCCTTCAGGCTCCGCACAATCTATCCATTCGCGCTCGACCCAATTCGGTCGCTGATCTTCTAATCTTCTAATCGCGGGCTCGCATCTCGCGACGCGGTGCTGAGCCCCTCCAGCACGTCTTCCGCCCGGGCCCTGTTACTGTACCTCGCTTCCCCGTGGTGACCCGCTGGAAGTGCTGGAGCGGTGATCAGCGGCTTTCTGCCGGCACGGCATTCTGCTGGTTCCTGCTCTCGGCTGGTTCCTTGTCATTTGCCAACGCCGCCGCTATAAGCCTCGCAACCGCGGCTCCAGAACACCCCTGGAGGTCGGCCGCGGGACCAAACCCTGCTCCGGCCTATATTGGCAACAGGGGGCAGGGGTTTTTCCCTCGCTTCCCTCCTTCGCTTGCCAGGGAAGGTGGGGAGAGAGCAACGCGAAAGGGCGCGGCGAACCTTTCCGACCTACCCTGTCGGCGCGGCGCGTTGCCTTAACGCAGAGCAAGGAACAGGAAAAATGGCGACCGTCAAGGAAATCAAGGCAATGACGCGCCCGCAGGCCGGTAAGGGGGCCGCCCGGGCCGTTCGCCGTGCGGGCCGCGTGCCCGGCGTAATCTATGGGGACAATCAGCCCCCGCTCAACATCTCGCTCGACCATGCGGAGCTGCGCCAGCGGATCTACGCCGGCAAGTTCCTGACCAGTCTTTACGACATCGAAGTAGACGGCGCCAAGCACCGGGTGATCCCGCGCGATTTCCAGGTCGATCCGGTGCGCGACGCGCCGATTCATGTGGATTTCATGCGGCTGGGCGAAGGGGCCACCATCCGGGTGCGCATTCCGGTTCGCGTCGTTAATACTGACCAGTCCCCCGGCATCAAGCGCGGCGGCACGGTTAACATCGTGACCCACACGATCGACGTGCGCTGTCCGGCCGATGCCATCCCGGACGCTTTCGAGGTCGACGTTGCGGGACTTGAGATCAATCATTCAAGGCATCTCAGCGACATCAAGCTGCCGCCGAACGTGCGTCCTTTCATGCATGTTGACGCGACCTTGGTGACGATCGTGCCGCCGTCCGGCTATGCGGAAGAGATGAAGGCCGCCGCCGAGGCGGCCGCGGCGGCTGCGGCTGCCGCCGCTGCAGCGCCGGCTCCCGGGGCTGCTCCCGGCGCGCCGGCCGCTGCGCCGGGCGCGCCGGCCGCCGCCCCAGCGGCCGGAGGCGGCGAGAAGAAATAAGCAGGCGTCCCACGCGGCTCGTGGTCGGGCTTGGCGATCCGGCAGAGCAATCGCGGTTCTCAAAGGTTTGGCGCGCCATGCAGCTCCTGGTCGGGCTCGGCAATCCGGGCCCGCGCTATGCCGGCAATCGACACAATGTCGGCTTCATGGCCGTCGAAGCCATCGCCCGACGCCACCGGATCGGACCATGGCGGCGGCGCTTTCGAGGCGTCACGGCAGAAGGCCCAGTCAACGGCGAACGTGTCCTGCTGCTGCTGCCTGAAACCTACATGAACGACTCCGGCCTTGCGGTCGGGGAGGCGGCGCATTTTTACAAGATCGACGTCGGCAACATCGTCGTCTTCCATGACGAAATCGACCTGCCGCCTGCCAAGGTGCGGGTCAAGACCGGCGGCGGCAACGCAGGCCACAATGGCTTGCGTTCGATCTCGTCCCATGTGGGCAATGACTACCGCCGGGTTCGCATCGGGGTCGGTCACCCGGGCGCCAAGGAGCTGGTTTACCCTTATGTGCTTAGCGACTTCGCCAAAGCGGAGCGGCCATGGGTCGAAGCGGTGTGCGACATCATCGCCGACAATGTCGTCATGATTGTCAGAGGAGAGGACTCCAGTTTCCAAAACAAACTGCACCTTGCAATGCAGGCGAAGGGCTTTGGGAACGTGCTGGGGCCGGGAGAGCCAGAGGCGGAATAGCAGGGCAGGCTTGACACAAAAACAGCGAAACACGAAATTCGTGCTTTAGGTGAGCCATGAAGAACGTCTCAGTGACTCTGGATGACGCGAGAGCAGCGCGCGGGCGTCGAGGCGGCAAGTCGCGGCAAGTCTTCTGAGTAAACCAGCATGGGTTTCAAATGCGGCATCGTCGGGTTGCCGAACGTGGGCAAATCGACGCTTTTTAATGCCTTGACCGCAACGGCGGCGGCGCAGGCGGCGAAATATCCCTTCAGCACCGTCGAGGCCAATATCGGCGAGGTGGCGGTGCCGGATCCGCGCCTTGACGTGCTGGCGAAGCTTGCCAGGTCAGCCAAGCTCGTGCCGACCCGCATCGCTTTCGTGGACATTGCCGGGCTCGTCAGCGGCGCGTCCAGGGGCGAGGGGCTTGGCAATCAGTTCCTCGCCGTGATCCGCGAGGTCGACGCCATCGCGCATGTGGTGCGCTGCTTCGAGAACCCCGACATCCCCCATGTCAATGACCGGATCGATCCGATTGCCGACATCGACACCATCGAGACCGAGCTCATGCTTGCTGATCTCGACAGCCTTGAGCGGCGCATCGACGGCCTCGCCAAGAAGGTAAAGGGAGGCGATGCGGAGGCAAAGCTGTCCCTCGACCTCATCAATCGCGCGCTCGGCCTGCTGCGCGACGGCAAACCGGCGCGGTTCGTCGAGGTCAGGCCCGATGAAGAGAAGGCGTTCCGCGGCCTCGGCCTGCTGACATCGAAGCCGGTTCTCTACGTCTGCAACGTAGACGAAGCTGCGGCCGCGACCGGCAACGACTTTTCGCGCCGGGTCGAGCAGCGCGCACAACAGGAGGGCGCCCGCGTGGTGGTGATCGCGGCCCAGATCGAAGCCGAGATCGCTGTGCTGCCGGCGGCAGAGCGAGCCGAGTATCTCAATGCAATCGGCCTCAGAGAGGCGGGTCTCGATCGTCTCATCCGCGCCGGCTATGATCTTCTGCGCCTCCTCACGTATTTCACCGCGGGCCCCAAGGAGGCGAAAGCCTGGACCATTACCCGCGGCACCAAGGCGCCCCAGGCGGCGGGCGTCATCCACAGCGATTTCGAGCGCGGCTTTATCCGGGCCGAGACCATTGCGTATGACGACTACGTGGCGCTCGGCGGTGAAGCGGGCGCCCGCGACGCCGGCCGCTTGCGCCTCGAAGGCAAGGAATACGTGGTCGCTGACGGGGACGTCATGCATTTTCGCTTTGCGACATGACGCGACGGGGAGGACATGCGCGCCTTCGAGGATTTCAGGGTCGGCGACATCATTGAGTTTGCGCCGCTCGCCGTTACCGCCGCCGACATCAAATCCTTCGCGGCGCGATTCGATCCCCAGCCCATGCATCTCGACGAGGCCGCCCAACAAAACACCATTGTGGGCGGCCTGTTCGCGTCGGGCCTGCACATCGTGTGCATGCATATGCGTCTGTTCGCCGACGGCGTTCTGCGCGACAGCACGTCGATGGGCAGCCCCGGGGTCGAGGAAATACGCTATCTTGCGCCGGTGCGCGCGGGCGACAGCCTCACATTGCGGGTTGAGATCGTCGGCGCACGGCCATCGAAGAGCCGCCCCGAGATGGGGCTGGTCAATTTTCGCAGCCGCATGGTCAATGGCGACGGCAAGGCGGTGATGGAGATGCGCGCGACCCTGATGTTCGGGCGGCGCAAAGTGGCCGGCGGGATTGAGGCGGCGAGATGACCTATTTCGAGGATCTGAGGGTCGGCAACCGCACGGAAGTCGGCAGGCACACATTCACGGCTGAGGAAATCAAGGCGTTCGCGCGGGAATTCGACCCGCAGCCTTTTCACCTCGACGAGGAGGCGGCGGCGCGCTCGCATTTCGGCGCGCTCTGCGCATCGGGGTGGCACACCGCGGCAATTTGCTTGCGCCACGTCGTGCTGGCGCGCCACCGCGAGCAAGCGGACCGGCGCCAGCGCGGCGAGCCGGTGGCGAAGACCGGGCCGTCACCAGGCCTGCGCGATCTTAAATGGCCGAGGCCCGTCTATGTGGGCGACACCATCACGTTCGCCCAGGAAATCGTGGAATTGCGGACGGCCGCCAATCGCCCCGAGGTCGGACTGCGCGTCGCCCGCCATACCGGCACCAACCAGCGCGGCGAACTCGTCTATTCGGTGCTGAGCAGCACCTTCATCGAGCGGCGCACGCACGATCTGGATGGCGCGCAAGGGTAGCGCAATAGCGCGGCGCGCTGCGCCGCGGCTCGCGGCAGATTGCGCCTTCGGATCATCTGTGCTGCGCGGGTTCAGGGACGCGAAGCCTCATCGCGAAAAATGAACGCTGCGTCCGGGGAATGGGCCCGCAAAGCGGCGGCCCCGCAGTCCCCGGCACACGGCTTCATCGGCCGGCGCCAGGAGGGAATCGAGGGCCGATGATCGGAAAATTTCTATTGCGCGCCCGCCTTGCGCACGCAAAAATTCGACCCTAATTACGGCAAGAATGAAGTTTCCCAGGGAGGAACCCCCATGGAACTCCTCAAGCTCGTTGCCCTCGACCGGGACGACCTCGAGGTTGTTTCCACACACCTGCAGGATGCAACGCTGAGTGTCGGCGACGTGCATTGGCGGCCTGCGGAAAAGCGGCTCGTGATGAGTTTGGCCCGGTTCGACTGGGCGGGGTCGCTCTGTGAGCGCGCGCAATTCCAGCGCCGCCGCACGGCGCTGCGGTTCGACCGCGTCAACAGCATCAAGTGCCGCAATGTCAATTGCAAGGACAAGCGAGCGATGTTCAACCTGCTCGCGGTCGAGTTCGACGAGAGTGACCCGCCAGGCGGCGTGGTCACTTTAATCTTTTCTGGCGGCGCCGCCCTGCGGCTCGAGGTCGAATGCCTGGAATGCGAGTTGGTCGATCTCGGCCCGGTGTGGACGGAGACATGCCGCCCGATCCACACTGACGATGTCGATGACGTCAGGACGGCGTAGGGGCAGATGCAGCAGACGCTGCCGCGGGACTGTGGCGCCCGCGGGGTGACAGTTTTCCGGTCATTTCTTTGGAGCGTATTTCGGTCGCATTGAATCGCCGCCCGTGTCATCGCCGGGCTCGTCCCGGCGACCCGAATGCTGAGGCACAGAGCAAGAACAATCGGGGTGGCGGGGACAAGCCCGGCCACGACCGTGAGAGAAAGCGAAGCGCCTCAACCCGACCCGAATCTGCTCCGAGTCATTTTATTCCCGTGCTTGCGATTCGCCCCCGCGGCAGGCGGCGCGTCTTGTTCTCAAGCATCCGCCACGCGTCGGTGACCGTTTGCCGCGGAACGCTCGCCGCGGTTCCTGGAAACACCAAGGTTGAGGCCTGCGTTCTGACCGCAGCCAACAGGAGACAATCATGCATAAAGCAATGCTGGCGGCGCTGGCAGTCGCGGCGCTGTCGGGACCGGCTGTCGCCCAGCAGGGCGGTCTGAACGGACAGTCCGCGACCGGACAACATATGCAGCCGCAATCGCGCACATCTCCGGACTCATCGGATTCCTCGCAGGTGCTGGCCGGTTATCAGATTTCGCCGCAGCAACTGAGTTCGAGCCAGGTGCATCAGATACAGCAGGCGCTCGAGGCTCGGGGACATAGCGCGGTCCGCGTGAACGGCGAGTGGGGACCGGACACCGAGGCGGCCCTCAAGGACTTTCAGAAATCGCAGAACATCACTTGGCAAACCGGGCAGCTCGATCTGCCGACCATTATGGCGCTTGGCCTCGATCCGTCGAGCTTTGGTCTCGCCGGCGCGAACGAAACCACAGGTCAGGCGCCGCGCGGCGGCGTCACGGAGCAGCAAATGCCAGGCATGCCGCGGCCCCCCATGCCACAAAGCGGCGGCAGGCAGGGCAAGTGAGATAAAGGACAACGGCTTAAAAAAGCATAACCCGCGGGCGTCATCCCGCGGGTTATGCTTTTCCTCCGTGTTCCGATGAAGCCAATGGTAGATAACAGCGCCATTTGCTATGCGTCCCGCAGTCCTCCTGCGAGGGGAAGCTTGAGCTATGCCGATCCGTCTCGACCATAACGCGGAGGATTTTACCTCGCGCTTCGCCGCGTTTCTTGCCGCCAAGCGCGAAGCCGCCGCGGACGTGGAAGAAGCGGCGCGCGCCATCATTGCCGATGTGGCGGCGCGCGGCGACGAAGCCCTGGTCGCCTATACGCGCAAATTCGATCGCATCGACGCCGCGGCATCAAGCCTGCGCGTCACGGGAGCTGAAGTCGACGATGCTTTTGCGTCCTGCAATCGCACCGCGCGCGACGCGCTTGCGTTGGCGCGCGATCGCATCGAGGCCTATCACCGCCGGCAGGCGCCGAGCGACGAACGCTTTACCGATGCGCTCGGTGTCGAGCTTGGCTGGCGTTGGACCGCGATTGCTGCTGTCGGTCTCTACGTGCCGGGCGGCACTGCCGCCTATCCGTCCTCGGTGCTGATGAATGCGGTGCCGGCCAAGGTCGCCGGCGTGCCCCGCGTCGTCATGGTGGTGCCGGCGCCGGATGGTGTCGTCAACCCGCTGGTGCTGGCCGCCGCGAGAATCGCCGGAGTAGATGAAATCTATCGTGTGGGCGGCGCTCAGGCCGTAGCGGCGCTGGCCTATGGCACCGCCACCATCGCGCCGGTCGACAAGATCGTCGGACCCGGCAATGCCTATGTGGCGGCAGCTAAACGGCTGGTCTTCGGCAAGGTCGGCATCGACATGATCGCGGGCCCTTCGGAGGTGCTGATTCTCGCCGGCGGCGGCGCCAATCCGGACTGGATCGCCGCCGACCTGTTGGCCCAAGCCGAGCACGACTCGGCGGCTCAGCCGATCCTGATCACCGACGATGCCCGGCTCGCCGGCGATGTTGAGCGCGCCGTCGAAGCACAGCTTGCAACGCTTCCCCGCGCAGAGGTGGCGCGGGACTCGTGGCGCAGCTTCGGCGCCGTCATCCTGGTGCGCCATCTTGATGAAGCCGTGCCGTTGATCGATGCGGTGGCGCCCGAGCATTTGGAGATCATTGCTGATGACGCCGAACGCCTCGCGGCCAAAGTGCGAAATGCCGGCGCGATCTTTCTCGGCGCGCACACGCCCGAGGCGATCGGCGATTATGTGGCGGGCTCCAATCACGTCCTGCCAACTGCGCGTTCCGCGCGGTTTTCTTCCGGATTGGGCGTGCTCGATTTCATGAAACGCACCTCGATCCTGAAATGCGGGCCAGCACAGCTCGCGCAGCTCGGTCCGGCCGTCATCGCGCTTGGCGAGGCGGAGGGGCTCGCCGCCCATGCGCGGTCGGTCGCGGTCAGGATCAACCGCCGATGAGCGCGGGCGCAGACGGCAAGCGTCTTGTCAAGGTCGTTCTCGACGAGGACAGTATCGGCCCCGGCAACCGGGACATCGAGCACGAACGCGCCGTCGCAATCTACGACCTGGTGGAGCAGAATTCGTTCGCGCCCGTCGGACATGACGGCGGACCCTATTGTCTCAAGCTTCAGCTCGCGGGCAACCGCCTCATCTTCGATATCCGCACCGAGGACGACCATCCCGTCGTCGCCCATCATCTGTCGCTCACGCCATTTCGCCGGCTCGTGAAGGACTATTTCCTGGTTTGCGAGAGCTATTATCAGGCGATCCGCACCGCGACGCCGAGCCAGATCGAGGCGATCGACATGGGACGGCGGGGGTTGCACGACGAGGGCTCAGAGCTTCTGATCGAGCGGCTCAAGGACAAGGTCGCTCTGGACTTCGATACGGCGCGGCGGCTGTTCACGCTCATCACCGTGCTTCATTGGAAAGGATGAGGCATGCCGGGTCGGGCGCGCCCACAGGCGGTGCTCTTCGCTTGCGGGCTCAATTCGGTGCGCTCGCCCATGGCGGCGGCGTTGTTCCGGCATATGTTCGGGCGCGCCTGCTATGCGGGTTCGGCGGGCGTGCGCCGCGGCGAGCTCGATCCCTTCGCGGTCGCCGTCATGGAGGAGATCGGTCTTGACATCGCAAAGCATCGTCCGATGACGTTCGATGAGCTTGAAGACTGGGAAGGCCTCAACTTCGATCTCATTGTCACGCTCGCCCCGGAAGCACACCATAAGGCCCTCGAGCTGACGCGCCGGGTTGCTGCGGAGGTCGAATACTGGCCGACCCCCGATCCCGCCATCCAGGAGGGCAATCGCGAGCAGCGCCTCGATGCCTATCGGGCCGTTCGCGATCTGCTGCTGCGCCGCATCAAAGAGCGCTTCGGCGCAGCGCCACTGGGCAACGAATAGATGGCCAACCCATGTCAAGGGGCGCTAAAGCTGCCTGGTTGAGTGTCTAAGTTGTTTCGGCTAAAGCGTGTTCAGATGAAATCAAACCACCCCATGCTGGACCGGCCTAAACTAGTCCTCGCGTCCGGTTCGCCGCGCCGTGTCGCCCTGATCAACCAGGCCGGCATCGAACCCGATGCGCTGCGTCCTGCCGATATCGACGAGACGCCCCTTAAGGGGGAACTTCCGCGCGTATGCGCCAATAGGTTGGCGCATACCAAAGCCGCCACGGCGCTCGCCGGAATAGGCGACGACGACGATGTGTATGGCGCGTTCATCCTCGCCGCCGATACCGTGGTGGCGGTCGGCCGCCGCATCCTGCCCAAGCCCGAGCTGATCGACGAGGCGGCGCAGTGCCTGAGGCTGCTGTCGGGCCGCAATCACCGCGTTTATACGGCGTTGTGCCTCGTCACGCCCAAGCGGAAGTATCGTCAACGGGTGGTCGAGACGCGCGTGCGCTTCAAGCGGCTGTCGTCCGAGGATATCGACAGCTATCTGGGTTCCGGAGAATGGCGCGGCAAGGCCGGCGGCTATGCGGCTCAGGGCTTGGCCGGCACATTCATTGTCAAGCTGGTTGGCTCCTACACCAATGTGGTCGGCCTGCCGCTTTATGAAACCGTCGCATTGCTTGCGGGCGAAGGATTTCCGATCCACGTCGGCTGGCTCAACTCGGCGTAATCCTGCTGCGTCAGAGTCGTTCCGGGCGCCATCGCGCATCATCGGCTGGTGAGTCTGTCGGACCATGCCGATTGTGCGCATCTTATAGCGCCGATCTCGGGCAACCCGAGATCGCATGCGGCGAGCCCGGAACCTATTATCGCGGCGCGGGACATGGATTCCGCACTCGCCGGTTGCGCACGCGCTCCGGAATGACGCTCTCAAAATTTATGACGCAATAGCAACAACCGCGCTGGCCAGTGGGAATTCGCTGCTTGCACGTGGGCGCCTGTCCTATGCCTTCCAGAAGGCGAGGGGTGTGGCAAGCCGCTTTAAGCTTCCACTTCGCGGAAAACATCGACCTCGACTGTGCCCGGAAACATCTGCCGCCAAGCCTGCAGAAAGGCCTGCAGCCGGGGATCGCCGGCGATCTGCTGGCGGCTCGTCTCGAGCGTCTCGTGAACCTCGTAATCGATGATCTGCAAGAACTGCGACGGGTTGTCGACATTCTGGAGGAGGCGCACCTGCCTGCTGCCGAAGAGTTCGTAGTAAGGGGCGGTAGCCTTGATAAGCCCCACGAACTGGCTGGGGTCTGAGGTCGGCAGCGTAAACTTGAGCTGCAGGACCCGAAAGACTTTCTTTTCGCTGTCTTGGGTCATTTTCTGGTCTTACCCGTCTGCGGGCGGCCCATAACCAGCGCGCCCTCTCAGAAGCATATATGTACACAAAAACGCCCTTACGATCCGAATCGTCTCCTCTCGCGGCCGGGCTAAGCGAACCTTAGATTCACCTGCATGAGTTCCCTCAGCCAAACGAAACCCTGCCCTGTCTGCGGCAAGCCGCAGGTCGAGCGTTTTCGTCCGTTCTGCTCACGCCGCTGCGCCGACGTGGACTTGTACCGCTGGCTGTCGGGCGCCTATGCGGTCCCCTCGGTCGAAGACGATGATGGGGAGGGGCGCCTGCCGGGTCCGGACGAGCGGCAACGATAGAAATGTGGCGAGGCGGCTCTGTCCTGGGGACCTTGTATCGGGATGCCGCATCCGCCAATGGGCGCTTGGGCGGCCCCATGGCTGAGCAGCATCCGATCAACTGTTCAGCCATTGCCTGATCCTGCAGCCTCCGGTCCGGTAGCCACGTCGCCCGGTTCATTCGATTCGCCCCCAAGGGGCGGAAAACCGGACAACTCGTGCGCCGCCAAATCCGGACAACTCATGTGCTTACGACACGATCTTGCGACCGTTCTGGACAGGATGTGACCGAGCCTTTATAAGGCCCAGCGCTCCTGTCGCGGCTTCGCGGCGGCGAGCCCGCGCCCAGGTAGCTCAGTTGGTAGAGCACGTGACTGAAAATCACGGTGTCGGTGGTTCGATTCCGCCCCTGGGCACCAACTAAGCTACTGAAAATCAAAAAGATTTTTGTGTCCTCAGCCGCCATTTTAAGTCTCAAAAATCAGCGGGTGACGCATTAGGGACACAAAATAGGGAGTGTCCACCCGCGCCGGAGAGCCGGCTACCGTTGTGAATAACTATTCCCGAAAGCAAAGGCGCTCTCACGCCCTCGCGGCCGGAGGCTCGCGATTGCGCAGCCGCTCGTAAACCTCCCGCATGAGCTGCTCGGAGGCGAGGTTCCGAAATGCCGGATCGTTCATGATCCTGTCGAATATCTCCTCGTTGCCTTCCATGCGGTCGACGAAGAACCCTTCGAGCATACGGTCGAAGACATGCTTGAAGTTGTCGAGCGTGTTGGCCTGAGCGGCGGTTTTCAGGGTCTCGTTCCCGGCGGCGGTCTCGGCAACCTGGTCGAAGAAGAGCTGGTCGGCCTGCTTGAAGTCGGTGCCGAACCGGTCATTCAGCTTGTCGACCAGGCGGGAGAGCGGGATGTCCTTGTCCTGGTAGCTTCCGGTTCCGACCTCCGTCGGCCCCTTGAGCGGCTCGGCCTCGCCTTCTTCGAGACCGATATGGCCCTCGCTGATCTTCTGGAGCCGGTAGAAGCGCAGGGCCACCTCGTCCTCAAGCTCGTAGCCCGGCCCATCCGCGCGGCGCGGCAGCTTCAGGAGCAGGAAACGCGCGTAGGCGTAGAGCTTCTCCAGGTCGGAATCCTGATACGGGATGATCTGCGCCAAAAACCCATAAAGGTTGCGGAAGCTGATGAGCTTGCCTTTGAACTTGTCCTTGTCCTCATCGAAAAGCTGCTCGAAGCGCGAAACCGCCTTGTCGAGGATGCCGTTGAGCTGCTTGTGCTCGCCGGCCGTGGGTTCTCTGCGGTTGCGGTACCAGATTTCGCAGAACTGCGTGATTTCGGCCTTGTCGATGACGAACGACGCTTCAAGCTCGTGCTGCAGACTGTAGAGCTGGTGCGCGTCCGGCATGTCGCCGATCCCGGTCGCCTCGTAGTAGGGTTTGAAGGCCTTGAGGATGTCCTCGCGCTCATTGACGAAATCGAGGACGAAGGTGTCATCCTTGCCCGGCGCTTTGCGATTGAGGCGGGAGAGCGTCTGCACGGCCTGCACGCCGTCGAGCCGCTTATCGACATACATCGTGTGCAGGAGAGGCTGATCGAAGCCGGTCTGGTACTTCTCGGCGACAATCAGGACCTGATATTCCTCGGTGTTGAACTTCGCGGGCAGCTCGCTTTCGCGGATGCCGCCGTTCATCGAGACTTCCGTGAATTTCTTGTCCGGAAGCAAGTCGTCAACCACCTCGCCGGAGAAAGCGACGAGCGTCTTCACGCCGGCATAGCCCTTCTCGCGGACATACTTGTCGATTTCGAGCTTGTAGCGGACGGCATGCAGGCGCGAGCCCGTCACCACCATGGCCTTGGCCCGCCCGCCGATCTTGTGCCGGGTGTGATTGCGGAAGTGCTCGACGATAACCTCCACCTTCTGGCGCAGATTGTAGGGGTGGAGGGAAAGAAACCGGGCCAGCGCCTTCGCCGCCTTGCTCTCGGGCACTTCCGGATCGTCGGCGACCTGCTTCACAAGACCGAAATAGGCCTTGTAGGTGGTGTAGTGCGCCAGCACGTCCATGATGAAGCCTTCCTGGATGGCCTGGCGCATGCTGTAGAGGTGGAAGGGCGAGCGGCCGTCGTCGCCCGGCTCGTCGAAGATCGCCTTGGTCTTGAACTTCGGCGTGGCGGTGAAGGCGAAATAGGAGAGGTTGGGCTGGCGCGGACGCTTGGCCATGTCGCGGAGCATGTTCTCGCGCGCCTCGGGCGAAAGCCCGCTGTCGTCCTCGTCGTCGAGAATCTGCGCGGCGACGGCCGCCTCGATGCCCTCCTTGTTCAGAATCCCGCGCAGGGCCTGCGCCGTCTCTCCCGTCGATGACGAATGCGCCTCGTCAACGATAACGGCAAAGCGGCGGCCCGCGGTGTCGATGGCGACCGTCTCGCCCTTCTTTGCCATGGTGTTGATGGCCTGGGCGATGAAGGGAAATTTCTGGATGGTCGAGATCACGATGGGAACGCCGCCGGCGAGGGCCTTGGCGAGCTGCTGGGTGTCTTCGTCGATCTTCTCGACCACGCCGCGCTTGTGCTCGAACTGATAGATCGTGTCCTGAAGCTGCTGATCGAGGACGAGGCGATCGGTGATGACGACGACCGAATCGAAGACCTTGCGGTCGTTGCCGTCGTGCAGACCCGCGAGATGGTGCGCGAGCCAGGCGATGGAGTTGGATTTGCCGGAGCCGGCCGAGTGCTGGATCAGGTAATTGTGCCCGGCGCCATTGGCGCGGGCGTGCTCAACAAGCTTGCGGACGGCCTTGAGCTGATGGCAGCGCGGAAAGATCATCGTTTCCTTAGCGACCGTCCTCACGCCCGTGTCAGTGCGGATCTGGCGCTCCTTGACCTCCAGATGGAGATAGCGCGCGAGGATGTCGAGCAGGCTGTCGCGCGCAAGGGTCTCCTCCCACAGATAGGCGGTGCGGTAATTGCCGTCGGCAGCGGGGGGATTGCCGGCGCCGTTGTTGTGCCCGCGGTTGAAGGGCAGCCATTGCGTGTCCTTGCCTTCGAGCTTCGTCGTCATGAACACGAGGTCGGGATCGACCGCGAAGTGGACGAGCGCGCGCTCCTTGAAACGGAACAGGGGCAGGCGCGGGTCGCGGTCGCTGGCGTACTGGTGCTTGGCGTTCTCGACCGTCTGCCCCGTCATGGGGTTCTTGAGCTCCAGGGTTACGACGGGGATGCCGTTGACGGCGAGCACGACATCGACGCTCTGCGCCGTCTCGGGACTGAATTTGACCTGCCGGGCAATGGTGAGGATGTTCTGCGCGTAGGCGGCGATCGTGTCCGGGTTCATGCCGCTGGCAGGCTTGAACGCCGCCATCTGGTAGGTCTTGCCGAAGCACTTGAAGCCGTGGCGCAGCACATGGAGCGCGCCTTTCGACGCCAGCTCCTTCACCAGCGCATCGAGCAGCACGCTTTCGGCGGCGTCGCCCTGCAAATCGGCGAGGGACTGCCACTTCTTCGGCTGGGACGCCTTGACATAGGCCGCGACGTCGGCGGGGAAGAGGCCGGTCTTGGCGGCGTAGGCCTCAGGCAAGCGCTTTTCGTAGCCGCGCGCGGTGAGCGCGATCTCGATCGCGTCCTCGAACCGTGCTTCCGAATGCTTGCCGCGGTTGCTCATGCTGCGGCCTCCTTCGCAACCTCGCCGCGCACGTCGATCTTGCCGGTGACGGCATTGGTGATGAGGGCAGAGCGGTATTCGGTAAGGTGCTCGATCGCTGATGTGATTGCCCCCACAATCCGGTGCAGTCGCGCTCCAAACTGTTCCAAGTACTCAACAATCATCTTCTGCTCATTGTGAGGCGGCTGAGGGAGCCAATAGTTCCGTATTCGATCAACATTGATGCGCCTAAAGGTAGAACCCACAGTCATGGAATCAATTTGGCCAAGCACCGCCTTGCTGTTCAACGCAAATTCCAAAAAGTCTGAGCGGAAATCAGAAGGGCGCACGAGACAAATATCTTGCCCCATGCAGAATGGAGGCTGATCTGTGACGCGCGCGGCAGAGCCGATTGAAGCGTTCCTGCTATAAATGATATCACCTCGTACTGGAAGGCGTCCGCCTTCGGTCATATTAACGAAATCATCTTCCGAGACGAGGCGAGCACTGCTGAAGCTAATCGTGAATGGCTTAATCTCTCCTGTGCTGACTAGCGGGTAACCGTCGTTCGTATAGGTAGGCGTTACGTGTTTGCAGTCATAAAGCTGCCCTGTAAACTTGAGCCTTTTCAAACCCCAATGCGCCGGAATCTGGCCGAGCCAGTCGATGCCGCTGTCCTTCATGGGCGCGTTTGGGTCGAGGCCCTTGGTGACGGCGTGGGTGATGACCGCGAGGCGCTTCTCCTCCAGCAACTCCAACAAGCGCCGTTTCTTGTCGATCAGCGCATCGATCCGCGCCGTCTCGCGGTCGATGTACTCGGAGATCAGCTCCTGCTCAGGGAGCGGCGGGCGCAATAGCAAGGCGTTGTCGATCGCGGCGGTCGGAAGTCCGAACCGCGTGACGCCGTTTGCCTCGATCTTGAACTGGTAATTCAGCATTTCAGAGCAAAAGAGACGGAACAGATAACCCGCGTGAAACTTACCAGGCAGAGACCGAATAATTGCCAGATGATAGCCGCACAGGACGCCACCAAGGTCCTCGGCAACCATCGCCGGAACCGCGATGTCATCCCATGACTCGCTGTCCTTGGTTATGAGAACGTCGCCCTTCTTTATTTCAAAGCGCTCGATCTCCGGCTCTGTCGCCGATGCCTTCATGAACGTCAATTCGGACGTGATGAAGTCGTTGTTGTAGACGTCAACGTAATTGCAAAGCTCGACCGGGAGTTCGTCATCCTTGATGTGTTTGTCAACATTGCTCGCGCGTGAGGTAGCGGAAAACTTCAGACGCCCAATGGCCCAGTGGGATGGAATATTGCCAAGCCAAGGAACGCCCGACGGCTTATAGGAAGGATAGGGCTTGGCCATCACGCCACGTCCTTCAGCATGTCCAGAATCTCGCCTTCGAGCTTCTTGATGTCGCGCTCGATGTCGGCGAGGGGGCGGGGGGCCTCGTAGACATAGAAATGGCGGTTGATGGGAATCTCGTAGCCGGCCTTGGTCTTCGAGAAGTCGATCCACGCATCCGGCCAGTGCGGCTTCACCTCCTTCTCGAAATAGGCAATGCAGTGGTCGCGCACGAGGCGGACCAGGTCACTGTTGTCGGCCTTGTCCTCATAGCCGATGGGCAGCGGCAAATCGATGTCGTCGGGCAGCGGCACGCTCTCGGTGTCGCGCAGTTCCGGGTCAGGCTCCGGGTTGCCCTCGCGGTCGGCGCAGATGTCCGCCGTGGGGTCGCGCTCGGACAGCGCCGCCAGGATGGCGTTGTAAACCGGGCGTGCGACCTTGACGCCGGCCTCCTCCAGGGCATTGTCAAGCCAGGATTTGAAGGCATCGCGGTTTTTGTAAAGCTCGTCAGGATTGACGCGGTACAGAGCGTTGATGATGTCCTCCTGCAACTGCCGTCCCGCGGCCTCCTCTTGCGCGATGACATCCCTGTCCTTGCGCTTCTTGCTCCCGGCGAGACTGGCGAACGCCGTCTGATCCTTCAGGCGGGCGATGCGCTCCGGGCTGGCCTGGAAATTGAGCCGCAGCGGGCGCTCGATCGTGAGCTTCAGGTAGCCGAACGCGCGGTTGTCGAAGATCTTGGAGCAGACGCGCTCCATCTCCTCGCCGTTGCTCCTGAACCGCGACGCGGCGTCGTGCCGGAACTCGGCGTAGAGGCGGGTGATCTCCCTGATGTGCTCCTCGGACAGCTCGTTGCGCTTGTTGCCGAGGCTCTTCTTCATTTTCTGGAAATGCCGCGTGGCGTCGATGAGCTGCACCTTGCCGCGCCGCGCCGCAGGCTTGCGGTTGGTGACGAGCCAGACATAGGTGTAGATGCCGGTGTTGTAGAAGAGCTGGTCCGGCAGGGCGACGATGGCGTCGAGCCAGTCGTTCTCGATGATCCAGCGCCGGATGTTGCTCTCGCCCGATCCGGCGTCGCCCGTGAACAGGGGCGAGCCGTTGAATACGATGGCGATCTTCGAGCCCTCGCCGCCTTCCTCCGGCGACGGCTTGCGCTTCGAGATCATGTGCAGGAGGAAGAGGAGCGCGCCGTCATTGATGCGCGGCAGGCCCGGCCCGAAGCGGCCGTCGAAGCCGAACTCGTCGTGCTCCTTCTCGATGAATTTCTGCTGCGTCTTCCATTCGACGCCGAAGGGCGGATTGGCCATCATGTAGTGGAAGGTCTTGCCGGCGTGGCCGTCGCGCGACTTGCCGTCGCCGAGCGTATCGCCGTGCACGATGTTGTCGACGGGCTCGTCCTTGATAAGCATGTCGGCGCAGCAGATGGCGTAGGCTTCGGCGTTGTAGTCCTGGCCGAACAGCGTCAGGTGCGCCTTGTCGTTGTGTTCGCGGATGTATTCCTCGGAGACCGAGAGCATGCCGCCGGTGCCGCAGGCCGGGTCATAGACCGTGCGCGAGATGCCGGGCGCGTAGATGTCCTCGTCGCCGGTGTAGATGAGGTGCGCCATCAGGCGGATGACCTCGCGGGGCGTGAAGTGGTCTCCTGCCTCCTCGTTCGCCTGCTCGTTGAAGCGCCGGATCAGGTTCTCGAAGACATAGCCCATGGCGAGGTTGTTCACCCGGTCGGGGTGGAGGTCGATGGTCGAAAACTCCCTCACCACCTCGTACAGGCGGTTCGCCTCGTCGAGCTTCTCGATCTCCTTCTCGAACTCGAACTTCTCGAAGATTTCGCGGACCTTCGGCGAGAAGCCCTTGATGTAGGCGGTGAGGTTCCTGGCGAGGCCGTCGGCGTCGCCCAGCAGCTTGGTGAAGGAGTAGGGGCTCACGTTATAGAGCGGCTGGTGGCGGTCCTTGCTTGCGACCTTGGCGAGCGCCTTTTCGACGGCGGCGTCTGACAGGCCCTTCTTCTTGAGCGCGTCGAACTGCTTCAGAACCGCGTCCTTCGTGGGTTCGAGCACGCAATCGAGACGCCGCAGCACGATCATCGGCAGCATGACGCGGCGATACTGCGGCGGGCGATAAGGACCACGAAGCTTGTTGGCGACGGCCCAGATTTTTTCCGAGAGTTCCTGGTGTTGTTGCGCAAGCATCTGGCAGGCGCCCATTTGTCAGAATGTCGACAGTGGCGGTGGCGATAGGCCAAACGGCAGCATCGAGGCTTTCGGTCAGGGCTTCGAGCTTCGGATTGGATCGGGGACTTTCATATTTTAGGCTCTTTGAATTTCGATTGGGGCAGGACGTGAAAAGCGGCCAACCCGCGATCACTCGCGGCCTTGATCGCTTGGATGCTCTTTGTCGCGGGCGCACATCGGCTGTTGCCGATGTGCGTATCTTCAATTTCCCGATCTCGGGTGAACCCGAGATCGGATGGCAGCCGGTCAAGGGTCTCGACCG
>Ga0209062_1000668_pt1 | contig 89009 bp, 70 predicted proteins | sample Coa_R2_2_FD_187158 | JGI IMG/M metagenome (GOLD analysis project Ga0209062, IMG submission 187158) | Surface soil microbial communities from Centralia Pennsylvania, which are recovering from an underground coalmine fire - Coalmine... | ecosystem: Environmental > Terrestrial > Soil > Unclassified...
TGGTCCTGGCATCGCGGCATCCTTTCCGTGCCAAGATCTTTTGCGGAGTTCGCCTCCCTTTACCAAAGTGTTGCACTAACTACGACGTTATTTGTGAAACGGACCACTTAGTCGTCCTCCTTAGCCCGCGTTCGTGCCGGCGGTCTTGAGGTCTTCCATCGCCCGAGCCACCGCCAGTGGCAGAACCTTCCGCAATCGGCGCCCGCGGCGGACGTCGGCCCAATTCTTCAGGATCAACTCTGCCTGTCGGCTGCCGGTGCGGGCGAAATACTGGTGCAAGAGCGGGTGAATCCACTCGTAATCGACGTGTGAGCAGTCGATGACCGTTACGCTCTTGCCGTGGAGCTTGGCCGGCACTTCCGTTTCTGGATCGTAGATGATCAGTTCGCCACCGGTCATGCCAGAACCGATCTCGTTCTCCACCGGGCCAAGTATGAGCACCTTCCCGCGAGTCATGTACTCGCAGGCGTACTTACCCGCTGCTTCGGCAACGATGGTTGCGCCGGAGTTGCGAATGCCCAGACGGTGACCCGCCCGGCCGCCAATGAAGATCGTCCCGCCGGTGGCACCGTAACCGACGTTGTTGCCAGCGACGCTCTGGATTTCCCCACCGTAGTTGCTCACGGTGTAATCGAGTGTGACAACCACGGTGCCGCCAGAAATGCCCTTCGCAACGCCGTCTTGGGCAAAGCCACGAAGTTCCAGGTCGAGGCCGTTGATGCACCACGCACCGAAACTCTGGCCCGCTTCGCCGTCGAGCCGGACCTTGATCTTGCGGTGGTTCGGCATCCCCTCGCGGCCATAAAGCTTGGCGATCTGCCCGGCAGCAGTTGCACCGACGGCTCGATCCGAGTTGCGGACACGGAAGACGAGATCGGCGTTCTGCGCGGTATCGATCGCATCGAAAGCTGCCGCCAGAATGCGGTCGTTGAGAGACAAACTGTTTCCCGAGACCGTGACGTCACAGACGCCCCGATTCGATGGCACCTGCGGATGGTTCTCGGCCAGACGCGATAACGCCATGTCGGGCTGAATGAACTTGGAGAGATCGAGCAGCGCCGCCCGTGGGTGGTTCTTCGCCAGGTCAGTGCGCGGAATGAGCAGGTCCGAGCGGCCAGTAATTTCGGATAGGTGTTTGAAACCCATCCGAGCCAATAGCGTGCGAACCTCGTTGGCAACGGCGTGTAAGTACGCCTTGGTGTGTTCCGGGTGACCTTTGAAGATTTCCGGACTGCCGGTAATACCCGTCGGGCAGTTCGGAATGTGGCAACTCTTACAAACGATACACCCCACCGACACCATGAGCCCCTGCCCGAAGCTGAATTCATCGGCTCCGAATAGGGCGTACTTCACAACGTCGTGCCCGTTCTTGATGCCGCCGCCCACGCGGAGCTTCACGCTGGTGCGGAGGCCGTTCACCACAAGCGCCTGATGCGCTTCCGCCAGGCCCATCTCGCTGGGCAAACCGGCGTGTTCCTTGCTCGATACCATCGCCGCGCCCGTCCCACCATCAATGCCGTCAATCTCGATGATGTCCGCTCCGGCTTTCGCCACACCGACCGCGATGGTACCAATGTTCTCGACCGCGACGAGCTTCACCGAGACCGGAACGCCGGGTTTGGCGGCCTTGAGGTCGTAGATGAGTTGCGCGAGGTCTTCGATGGAGTAAATGTCGTGGTGCGGAGGCGGACTGATGAGGTCGGTGCCCGGCTTCGCGAAGCGAATCTCCGCGATTTCGGTCGTTACCTTCTTGCCCATCAACTGTCCGCCTTCGCCGGGCTTCGCGCCCTGCGCCATCTTGATCGACAGTTCGTCGGCGTTGATGAGGTACTCCGCATCGACGCCGAACCGACCGCTCGCCACCTGACGGATACGGCTGCGGAATCGGCTGTTCGCGATGTCACCGCCGATGGTGTAAATCTCCGGGTGGGCTTCGCGCTGCGCCCGGACCTTGTCCCAGAACGGTCCCCATGCTCGTGGTGGAATGTCGTTACGCCAACGGGCCTCGCCGCCTTCGCCGGAGTTGCTCAGGCTGCCAAGCTCGTTGACCGCCGCGGCAATGGTCATGTGCGAAGCGCCGGTGAGCGCGCCGTGACTCATCGCTGCGCCGCGGAAGTGATTGGCGATGATGTTCCCAGCGTCTTGCACCTGTTCGTGAGGAACTGTGGTTCCCGTCTTCACGGTGAACAGGTCGCGCAGCACTGTCGGGACCCGGGTGTTCACCATGTCAGTGAACTTCACGAACTTCTCGGCCACGCGGCCAGGCGCCGTCGAGTCCGCTTCCTGTGGCGGGGCCGTATACGCCATCTCGCCGCCACCCTCAGGCTCGGGGTGCGCCTCCTTCACGGCGTCGCGGAGCGCCATCCGCACCTTGGCATTGAACGCATGGTAATCCTTGTTGCGGCCGAGCGTGGACATTTTGTCGGTCCGCTCAACCCGCCACTGCGCGTCTTCCACCAGTTCCTCGAAGCCGATCCCACCAAGCCTGCTGGGGAAATCGCCCAGGAAGGCCATCAACTCCGGTCCGAAGCCGACCGCCTCAAACAACTGGGCGCCTCGGTAACCTTCGATCGTGGTGATTCCCATCTTGGAGATCACCTTCTTGATGGTGTCTTCGAGTGCCGCGAACAGGTTCTCCAGCGCCTCACGTGGTTCGAGGCGAAATTCGTTCTTCGAGTCGGGGTCTTTGAAAGTCAGTCCGTCCTTGACCAGCCGCAACATCAAATAGGGGTGAACGGCATCCGCACCAAACGCGACGAGGCAACAGACATCGTGCCCTTCCTGAATGTCGGCAGCCTGCACAATCAGGCTGCACTTATCGCGAAGCCCTTGTCGGCACAAATACTGATGCACCGCCCCGAGCGCGAGTAAGGATGGAATGGGGAAAATGCCGCGCTTGCACGCTTCCTTGTCGGAGACGCACAGCACGTGGTAACCATCGTGAACGGCTTTCTCCGCTGCGCTCTGGAGAGCAATCAGGCTCGATTTCAGCGCGTCTGCGCCACCCTGGATGGGGAAGGTCGCATCGAGCAACTTGAAGCCAAGCACTTCATTCTGCCGGATCTCTTCAACGATGGCATCCGAGATGACCGGGGAGGGGAGTTCCATCTGGCGAATGGGCAGTTCCTCACCCTCCTCGCCCCGTCGGCTGTTGGCGAGGGGACCACGGCCGAGATAAGTGGCCAGCGACATGGCACCGCCTTCGCGGTACGGGTCGATGGGCGGATTCGTCACCTCCGCGAATGTCTGCTGAAGGTACTTGAACAGGGTTGGGTGATGAGTGCTGAACACTGTCAACACACGGTCGTAACCCATGCTGGAAAGCGGTTCTTTCTTGAGCTTCGCCATATCGCGCACGAAGACGGCGCGGTCGAAGTCCCACCCCGCCGCTTGCAAAAGGTGATCGAGCGACCAGTTCCGCTCCGTGAGCATTGCGCCGATGGTATCGTCTGTTTGGCGCGTGTAGTCGAATCCCTCCGGAATCACAATTTGGCGTCGGTTCAGTTCGCGGACGTCGCCGAGTTCCGCTTTTGCTTCCGCGAGCACGCGCGCAACAATCTGGTAGCTATCGAGCCGTTCCCCCGTCTCGGTGTCGAGGGCGATCATTTGTCCTGGTTGAAGCTGACCACTGGCGACAATCGTGGTCGTGTCGAGACCAAAGACCCCCGACTCACTGCCGATGTAGAGCCAACCGCGGCGGTCGGAGCACCACCGCACGGGGCGCAGACCCATGCGATCCACAAGGCCCACCAACATCCGGCCGTCAGTACCAATGATGCCGGCGGGGCCATCCCAGGCCGCCAGGCTGCCGAAGGCACGCCGGTAATAGGTGAAGAGGTCGAAAGCGTCCTGCCCCCAGACGTCGGCTTCCGTGTCCCACACGGGGGGAACGCTCAGGCGCAGTGCCCGGAGCAGGCTCCAGCCTTCCTCGTGCATCAGGTACTCGATCCATTCATCCAGACTCGCCGAATCGCTCATCTTCGGCGTGAGCAAGTCTCCGCCGGGAAGTGGTGGCTGGAGTCCGCGGGCGAATGCCGAAACCGCATTGCGGTTGGTGCGCACCGTGTTGATCTCACCGTTGTGGCAGGTGAGGCGGAATGGCTGCGCGAGGGTCCAGTTGGGGAAGGTGTTGGTGCTATAACGACGGTGGAAAGTGACGATCCCGGTCTCGAAGGCCGGGTTGTGGAGATCGTTGTAGAAATCCGCGAGTTGACCGCTTGTCATCAGCCCCTTGTAGCCGATGAGTTTCGCGGAGAGCGAGGGGATGTACGCATTCAGTCCCGCAGCGGTGAATCGCTGCCGCAGTTCGAGGCGTTGAAGGAACAACCAGTGATCGGCGTCAGTCGGGTTGCCTTCGACTTTCAGGAGGACATGCTCGATCGCGGCGGGACGCGTTGCGCGGGCCTTTGCGGGGAGAGCATCTTCATTTGTGGGGAGAGGGCGGAACCCGAGGAGGCGCACGGGTCCGCCAGAGAGCACCTCACGGATGAGTGCACGAACCTGCTCACCGCGAGCCGGTTCGTTCTCGAAGATGAAGAGCACACCCACCGCGAGTGTGTCTTCCGCACGCAAATCGCGAGCGCCATCCAAACGGAGTCGCTTGGCTTCCTCCTTGAAGAACGGTTGCGGGAGGACGGCGAGTAAACCCGCGCCATCGCCGGCATCGCCGCAGACCCCTCCGCGATGCTCCATGGCTTTGAGCGCGGTGACGGCTTTCCGGAGGACCTCGGCGGAAGGTTTCCCGTCGCGGGCCGCAACGCCACCGATGCCGCAAGCATCGTGGCCGACCTCGTCGGTATACAGGAGATTACCCCACCGAACCCGTTCCAGGCCAGTCGCGTTCATCGTCACTTTCACTCGTCGGAGGCGATGTCTCGATTTCGAAAAATCAAATAGGTGCCACAACGCTGTGTCACGCAGCCACTTATCTTCGGCGAGAAATGGCAAGATGGCAAGATGCGGTTTCTCGTACTCCATCAAATGGGAACCCGGTCGGTCGCATTCTCATTTCCTTACATAAGCGGAAAATGGTCCATGCCGATATTGATTATCCACCGGAGCGAAGATTTCGGGATGGTGCTTGCATCCCTCGTTTCTGCCGGATAGAACACCGGAGAATTTCCACAGTTGGCGGTCGCCCCTGGTCGCTCGTACTCGAGGTGGTGTCCGTCGTTTGTTCCCCTCACAATCGGAAGGGTAGGGCGGTATGTGGGATAAGTTGATGTCTGTAATGGACAACTGGTACTTTATCGGGGGCTGTATTCTGGCCCTAGTTGTCCTCATTGGGTTGTATCTCTTCCTCCGAAACAACCGCAAAGACGAAGACTAAGCTTCCAAGGCTTTCTTTGGCTTCCGGCCCAGGTAAAAACGCGGGCCGCCACGAAGGGCGGCCTTGCAGTGTTTGCTGTTGTCTTCTCCATTTAAGCTGTTAGGGCTTGTTCGCTGAAGTTCTCATGCGAGCGTATTCACCAATCGTCACTTCCACAGCGACCGCTTTGCGATCCCGCCAAACAGTCAATTTCACTTTCTGCCCAGGCGGAAGGGCACAAACAGTATTAATCAGGTGGTTCTCATCGCGAACCGCAACGTCCTCGATCTGAATGATCACGTCGCCCACTCGCAGTCCGCCCGCCGCAGCGGGGGTATTGGGATGAACGATTTCCACCATCGCCCCGCTCACCCGCGTCAGGCCAAGACGAAGGGCTTCGCCGGGTTCGAGCGCACTGGCAAGTTGCACCCCAAGATAGCCCCGCGTGACATACCCCTTTTCGATCAACTGTGACGCGATCCGCTTCACCATGTTCGCCGGGATACTGAACGAGACGCCACTGCTGCTGCCACTCTTTGAGGCGATTGCCGTGTTAATCCCAACGACCTTTCCCTCGAGATTCACAAGCGGGCCGCCACTGGAACCGGGATTGATGGCGGCATCCGTTTGCAGAAACTCTTTAATCCGGATGGTCGAACCCAGTGAAATCTGTCCACGATTCGTGGCGGAAATGATGCCATGTGTTACGGTCTGATTCAGTCCGAAGGGACTTCCGAACGCCAAGACCCACTCACCTCGGCGAACGCGATCGCTATCGGCGAGCATCGCGGGGGGTAAGGTATCATCCTCAACATTGAGCAAGGCGATGTCGGATTCCGGGTCCGTCCAGATTCGGGTCGGTTGCACGATCCGACCATCGGAGAGCGTGATGTACACCTTTGCTGGCTGGGCCGCACCCACGACGTGATAGTTGGTGACGACGACAATACCCGGCGCTCCGGAAAGCTGCACGATGACGCCAGAACCCGATTCCTCCAGAGGGGTGCGCTTGGTCGATCCTGGCTCCGGGGGCTTCACGGCATCCACTGCGACGACCGACGGGCTGAGTTGCTTGATGACGTTTTGGAATCGCTCGGGAAGTCCTGACTTTTCCGGTTCGCGGTTGTCAGGAAGGGAAGGCAGAGGGGGACCCTGTTGGGCAGACACCGGAGCAGGATGTGACCCGAAGTTCTCGGCCACTGCTCCGCCCAGGAAGGCGAATGTACCGCACACTGCCACGCTGATCACTTGTCTGCGCATGGGTGCTGCCTTGAAGAAAAAGCACATCACGAGCGGGTTTGTTGCGGAATGTGCCTGCGCAACTGCTTCCACTGTACTCAACGGCCGAGTCCGAAACCGAGAGATGATCGACAAACTTGCTCTGAACCCGCGGCAGTAGATTGCACGAAACGAAAAAAGCCCGCAGCCTCTCTAAGCTGCGGGCTTGGCATAACCGATCTGTTCGGTAAATGAGAACTCGGCAGGCCGCGTTCTCATTTGGGCAGGCGGCTCAATCGGGCTAGTTCGAACGCTCCAGATCCGCGATATTGACTTCGCGGTCTTCTGCGGGGTGAGCATCGGTGATCCGCCCCCAGTCCGTTTCGCCCCGGCCAGCAGCCCAGCCACCTTCCACTTCCATCTCGCGCTGGCACTTTACGCATAACGTGCTGAAGGGCAGGGCATTCAGACGAGCGACGGGAATCTTGACCGCGCACACCTCACACTTGCCGTAAGTACCCGCCTTCAGACGTCGGAGCGCTCGTTCAATCTGGGCGAGCTCACGAGCTTCCAGTTCGGCGAGAGTAGAGGCAATTTCTTCACCGCTTGAATCGAACGCGGCGTCCGCCGCATCGCCAGAGGCGGATGAGTGTTTGGTGTGTGCCAGTTCTTCTAATTCGAGTCCAAGTCGCTTGCGGAGTTCGCTACGACGAGCGAGCAAGTTCTTATGGAGTCGAAGGAGTGCGTCTTGACGAGCCATCGTTGTTCCTCCCAGGTTTCGCTACCTTTGGTTCCGCGACCTTACCGGCCATAACCTTGGGAGCCTGATCGGGTTGCGTTGGATTCACATTGGGAAGAAAAAACTCGACGCGCTGAATTCGCCCCGCCGCAGTTCTATTTCCCCAACTGACAGATACTATAGGTGATTCTCCGTCGATCTTTCATGAAATCCCCGATGAACGGCGATTTCGAGCGAAAAATCTCTGCATACACCGTGCCAGATTCAGCAGTTCGGCTGTCTGGACACTTCATATGATCGTCGACAACCGCCTAGAGTTTCACCATTTCGGGTGAAACGCGTGAACTTCCCAGGCTGTTGTGAGCTTTGCGCGAAGATTGGCGGCCTATGCGGCCTATGGATTGAATGGCGGAAGAGAACCGGTCCAACGCGGAGGACTGGCTCAAAAATGAAACACTTGCACGCTTATTGAGCAGGAATCGGAACAACCGCTCAGGGAGGAGCGAGCAGTCCGGCATCGGCGGTTGGTGCTAGATACCATAGGCGAGGAATGAGGTTCGCCGAGAAATCAGGAACTTCAAGAAGCGTGGTGCGATTCTTGATTTGAAGTCCCGTCAGGCTTTCCCAAAGAGAACGTTCCTTTTTATAGATCACGGCCTTGTAATTCGAAAGACCGACCCGTGTTGCAGCGCTCCGAATAGCCGCGGGCAGATCCTCAATACCGTCGATCAGCTTGAATTGGTGTGCTTGTGCCGCGGTGAAACTGCCGCCATCGGCGCGAACCCGTGTGTACTTCACCTCGATGGGTTTGCCATTCTGGATGATGGTGTTGCCCTTCTCGTCGCGCTTGGGCACCATGCGGTCCACCACAATTTCCGTTCGGAGCACATGGGGTGTTAGGCCCGGTCGTCCTTTGGAGATGACATCGAGAAATGTGCCGTAGGCTCCGTCCACCATGTCCTGCCAGGTTTGCCGCTCTTCGGGGCTCAGGTCGTGGAAAAACGACCCGCTGGCCTTGAGATTCCCATCTTTGATGAGTTCGAGCTTCACGCCGTGTTTGTGTGCCCATTCCGCCACGTTTGGGATCGCAGCGAACACCCCGATCGAGCCTGTCAGGGTTGTTTGCTCTGCCACGATGGGGTTGCCCGCGACCGCGATGTAATACCCACCCGAGGCGGCGAGAGCGCCCATCGAGACCGAAACGGGCTTGGGTCCGGTGCCGGAAAAACGCCGGCCATCATTATCGCGAAGGTTGACGATACACTTATACAGTTCGTCGCTCGCGGAAACACTTCCGCCGGGGCTATCAATGCGGATGATAACGGCTTTGACGTGTTTATCGGCGGCGGCGGCCCGGAGTTGCCGGACGGGGTAGACGATACTGGACTCGGTAATGACGCCGCTTACGCGAACAATGGCGATTTTGTCGGTCGCTTTGCGATCCCCCAGATAGAACTTTTCGTCCACGCTTTCGGTTTCTTCCGAGAGTGGGTTGCTGATGACGCCGGTGGAACTCAGGACAAAGAGGATGTTGACGGCAAGCGAGAGGAAGAACATCAGCAAGACGAACACCATAAAGCACCCACGAACCCGGAACCTTTTGGGCTGTGGTGTTGCCGGGGGAGTGGGTGTGGGTTCAGGCGTAAGTGGGGCGGTTGGAGGAGGCATTGGTACGTCTGATGTTCAAAGTTTCAGAGCGGAAGTAGCGCGATGATAACTGCACTCCTCATGCCTGGAGAAATGAACTTTGGAGTTTCTCCGAAACATCGAACTATTTAAATGAGAAGGCGCAGGCCGCCTTCTCATTTACCGAACTGATCACGACTGCAGGTTTTCGAGCATATCGCGCAGCGGAACGAGCCGCTGACCGCGGATATCTTCGATCTTGAGCGCCTTGAGGAATCGTCGGCGGAGTTCGCTCTGCAAGTCCTCGATTGCGCTGGGGGCGGTGCTGGTGAGCGGAATTGATCCACCCGCGCGCCGATCATGCCCACCCGCACGGCCCATCTTTCCAACGACCTGGCGGAGGATTTCCCCGGCACGGGCATTTTCGATTGCTGCTCGCACCGACAGGACGAGAGTGTCACCGTAGACTCCGCCACAGACCGCGTAATCCACCTTTTCGAACCGGATCATGAAGTCCACGACTTCGGCGGCCTGCTCCGGTTGGGGCAGGGGATTGACCCAACTCATCATCAGGCGGTCATAAATGAACGAACTCTGCATTGCCTGGAGCATGCACTCGAAATAGGTGTGGGGAAGGCGGGCATTGCGAATTTGCGCGATGAGGTCTTTATCCGCAAGCGGGAAGAGCGAGATCAGAGCGGCATCATCGGCAGGGCTCGCTTCGCGCGGATAGCCCGTCACTTCGGTTTCGATCCCGTAAAGGAGAGCAGTCGCGACTTTCTCGGGGATTACGGCCTCCTGCTCCATGAGGTACTTGGTGACGAGCGTGCAGGTGGCGCCGTGTGTGCAGCGGATGTCGGTAAAGGCAACGCCTTCGAGGTCGCCCGGCGTGTCGTGGTGGTCGAGGACTGCGTAGAGTGGTACGGCTTCGGGGAACGTGTGTCGACCTGTCCGGGGTTGACTGTCGACCATCACCACCGCGTCGTTCGTTCCCCATTGCATTTCTTCAATGGGAACGAGATCGAGGTGGAGAACCTCCACGAGTGCCTTATTTTCGGCACGGCTGATCAGGCCATCCCGGGTAATGATCGTGTGTTTGCCGAGCCGGGTTTCAACAAGGTGTGCCAAACCGAGCATGCTGCCGAGGCTGTCCGGGTCCGGCTGGACGTGTGAGACAAAAACCACTCGCTCGAACGTGTGAAGACCGTGCAGGAAACGATCAGAGCGGCGAAGTCCCGTGATCGACGATTTCGAGTTGGGACTCTCGGGGTCGGCGCTGCGGCGCGCCATGGTGCGTCCTCTCATCAACCGGCCCTTCACATCCGTGTGCCGGGTCCGACGGGGTTGGGCGAGGGGTTCCGAACCCCTCCATCATTTTTACCTCCCAGGAATGAGCTTGCCAAGAACGGAAGTTGGACAGCGAGCAATTCTGCCAGAAGAGATTAGCAAATACGACTTTACGACGTGTGAAGTGCGGATGTGGATTGTGGAGCGCACAGTCCCGGATGGAACGAAAAACGCCCGCGTTCAGACTCGCGGGCAAATGACCCTATCGGGATTTGAACCCGAGTTTTGGCCTTGAGAGGGCCACGTCCTAGGCCACTAGACGATAGGGCCGATGCAGTTTGAATTGTTATCGTGCTTGAAAGAGTTGTCAAGGGTCACGATTCGTATGACGACGAAGGACAGTTCAATTCGAACAGTCTGATCGCGAGCGAGGATTGTGGGTTCGCCGTCGATTTTGGCGGAGGGGATTTGGTCGCCAGAGTTCAACGATTGCCGGGACACAAATCTGACGCCCAAATCTCCGACGTCCAAATCAACAGAGTAGACCCGAGGACTGTTCGTTCCCCTTCGGCTTGCAGTCTGGTAAGTTATCATCGGGCATGTCATGCGAGTGGGAGCGGGCATGGGCATTCAGGACCGGGATTATTACCGCGAAGGTCCGAGTTTTCTGGATCGCGTCGGCCAGCAAGGCGCGACGGTGTGGCTGATTGCCATTACCTGCGGCATTTTCTTCGGTCAATGTGTTCCGGGCAGTCCACTGGTGGATCTCGGGATTTACAACACCGAAAAGATCCTGGAGGGCGAAGTGTGGCGGTTGCTGACCGCCGTCTTCTTGCACGGCAGTATCTTCCACCTCTTTTTCAACATGCTCGCTCTTTACTGGACCGGCAAGGCGATGGAAGAGCTGTACGGTACGCGTGAATTCGTCATCTTCTATCTGCTTAGCGGCATTGGAGCAAACGTGCTGTATCTGCTCACCCAACTGGCGGGAGTTGCTCCCCCCAGTCAGGCTTTGGGTGCAAGCGGAGCAGTCACAGCAACCTTTATTCTCTTCGTCTGCCACTACCCACACGCGCGCGTCCGCTTCTGGTTCGTGCTTCCCATGCCGGCCTGGCTGCTCGCGATTCTGTATGTGGGGTATTCCGCTCTCGCTGGCTTCGGCAATCCGGGCCGAGGCGGCGTTGCACATCTTGCACACCTCGGCGGAGCCTTCCTGGGATATCTCTACTATCGCTCGGACGTGCGATTCACGCGGCTGTTCGTTCGTCCGGCAAGTACCCGTGTTCGGCCGAAATTGCGGGTTGTGGTGCCACCTGTCGAAGAGGAACCCCAACCTGTGGGGGCACCGGTTGAAGCTTCCCCGGCCAACGCGCCAGACGAGCAACTCGAGGCGAAACTCGACGCGGTGTTAGAGAAGGTGTCTAAATATGGGCAGGAGAGCCTGACGCCGGAAGAGCGTGAAATCCTGTTCAAAGCCAGCGAGCTTTATAAAAAACGCCGCAAATAACTGGAGGAAGATATGCCACTGTACGAATACACATGCCGGAAATGTGCTCACACGTTCGAAACCCTTGTAACCTCGCGCACGGCCTCAGCCGTAATATGTCCTCAGTGCGAGAGTAACGAACTGGATCAACTCATTGGCTTGCCTGCTCCAGGGCGTGTGAACGAGAACACCGCACCAACGAACTGCCGGGGCGATGGCCCGCCATGCGGGGCGCCTTGGTGCGGTCGTAAGGGGTAACGATTTTGCCTGTATCACCTTCTACCGCCGGCCAACCACACAGGAATATTCGTCGGTTCAGAAAAAAGCACCATTGAGCGCACTTGCCTCTATTCCCGCCCAGTGTATAAATATAATGATTGGATAACTCTGCGGGATGTTCCCCATCTCCTGACAGGGCATCTTGTTCCGCCCGCCGCCGTTGGGCAGTTGCCGCCCAACGGGCAAAGTTTTCCCTTCTCCAAATCAGGGATCTGGACCGATGACTGATCAGAAACAAGCCGAACAGTGTGCCCGGATGCTCCAGGCTATTGCCGAACCGAATCGGATTCGGATCATCGAGTGTCTTCGTACCGGCTCGATGAACGTGACGCAACTTGCCAAAGAGCTGAACGTCGAAATCGTGAACGTGTCACACCATCTGGGTGTGCTTCGCACCGCTGGATTGGTCGAAGACATCAAAGATGGCCGTTTCGTGGTATACTCGCTGCATCCGAAGGTGTTCCACAACGATGGCTCGAAGGCGACGTACCTTGACCTGGGCTGGTGCCGGGTTGAGATTCCGCACAACTGAGTTCCACCAGTAACCAAGCAGACCCGGCCACAAGCCGGGCCTGTTTGTGTCAGGAACGCTTGCCATCTCGCTGCCCGTATAGGGCAGGTGGGTACATTTCCACTGTCAATCGCCGCGGCAACACTTCCACCGCAACAGTTTTTACGCCATCTTCCGGCACACACACAAACTCACCGTCCGCGTGGACGCATAATGGTGATTCTGACTGCACTTCGAAGCGTCTCGACAGGCCCAGTTTCACAAGCGGGTGATTCTCGGGCAGCTTTCCACGCATCATTGCGGGAAGGTAACGGATGAGGTGCAGTCGGCTCATCCGCGTGGCGTGCATGTAGTCAAACAGTCCATCGGTGAGGCTCGCTTGCGGCCGCAATGGGAAGTTGCCTTCACGCTGAGCGTTCAGCACTGAAAGTGCAAGCGTTGGCGTTGTGGTGACATGATCATCGAATCGGATGGTCATCCGAGGCGTGGTAAAGTGTCGGACGAGGGCTTTGAGAAAAGCCCAGGCATAGAGGGGCAGCCCGCGGAGCCACTTGGTTTTCCGGGCTTCAATTGTAATCATCCCATTGAACCCGACGCCGAGATTACAGACGAAGAATCGCTCGCGGTCACCGGCAGTGACTGTACCCACGTCAATTAGCAATGTGTCGGTGGGTGGATTCTGCGCTCGCCTTTGCCACCAAATGTCCATTCCGAGTGTATAAGCGAAGTCGTTGGCTGAACCGATCGGCCACACGCTGAAGATCGCGTCGCTTCGATTCGCTTGAAGTACGCCGTTGGCGACTTCATGCACGGTCCCATCGCCGCCCGCGGCGATGACTTTGGTAAACCCTTCTTCAACAGCTTGGCGTGCAAGCGCGGTCGCTTCCTCCGCCCGCGTCGTGGGGCGCAGTTCAACACCAGCCATGAGTGAGGATGGCAGTGACTTGAGGAGCTGTTCTGCTCTTCCGCGACCGGCGGCGGGGTTGTAAATCACACAGGTGCTATTCATCCGACCTCGGGGAGTCGCAGCGATGTTCACACTTCGTCCGATGGTTGAAGAAGACATACCCGCTGCGCTTGCGTTGTGGCAAGGGCTACCCGGCATCGGTCTGCGTGACGCCGACAGTCCCGAAGCCCTGGCGCGCTACCTTCGTCGCAATCCGGGATGCAGCTTTGTTGCGGTGACGCCGAACGACGAACTGGCTGGCGTGAGTCTGGCCGGCCACGATGGCCGGCGCGGCTATCTGCATCACGTGGCGGTTGCGGATGCGTTTCGCAAACGCGGGCTGGGTCGTGCCCTGGTCGAGTGTTGTGTAGAAGCGCTGAAGGCCGAGGGCATCGAAAAGATCAATTTGTGGGTAAAAGTGGACAACGCGTCGGGTCGCGATTTCTGGAAATGCCTCGGCGGGCGCGAACGCATGGACATCCTGATGGTGTCGATCATCACGAGCGATAATCCGAATGCCTAAGAGCGGACCACTCTAAAAAAACACTCACTGCAAACCAGACATCCTCTTCCGGAACATGAATCAGAGTCAGAAAATCCATGAACGGCTTGATTGTGATCGACAAACCGAGCGGCATGACCTCACGCGATGCAGTGAACCGCGTTCAAACGTGGTTTCCGCGCAAAACGAAAATCGGCCACACTGGTACGCTCGATCCGCTGGCGACGGGTGTGCTCGTCGTGTGCGTGGGTCAGGCGACGCGCCTCGCGGACTATGTGCAGGCGATGGGGAAGAGCTATAGCTCACGTTTCCGCCTGGGGGCTACCAGCACCACCGACGACGCCGATGGCGAAGTGACCGAAACGCCCACCTCGGCTGTTCCCACTCACGAACAGATGACCGCTGCGCTGAACCGTTTCATCGGCACAATCGAGCAGGTTCCCCCGGCAGTGTCGGCACTCAAGCTCGATGGTGAACGTGCCCATGATCTTGTACGGCGAGGAAAAAGCGTCCAACTTGCTGCGCGACGGGTGCGAATCGACGCCATTCGCGTGCTGGCGTATGAGTGGCCGTGGCTTGACGTCGAGGTTGATTGCGGGAAGGGAACGTATATTCGCTCGATCGCCCGTGACCTCGGCGCGGCTCTGGGCGCCGGCGGATTGGTGCAGACGCTTCGGCGGACGCGTGTGGGGCCGTTCACGGCAGAGCAGGGGATTGGGCTGGATGTTACGCCAACGAACGTGAAGTTGCGCCCGATGGCGGAAGCGGTCGCGGGGATGGAGCGGGTGCGTCTCGATACCGATGACATTCGCAGAATACGCCAGGGGCAGCGGATTCGCTTACTCGCAGGAAGCGCGGGGCGAACCACAACCGAGGCGACTGAACTGGCGTTACTGACCAACGCGGACGAGTTGCTTGGCATCGGCATTGCCGAGTGCGGGCAGATCAAGCCGCAGTTGGTGTTTGGAACGGCAAACGGCGCGTGATGCGAGCGGCGGGCTTACGCCGCACCGCACGCATCACGCTTATGCGCTCTGCAAGTCCTTCAAGTTCTCCTCCAGCGCCGCGATTTGCTTCTCGATGTCGGCCAGCATCTCGCGTTGTTGCTGCACCACATCAGCAGGAGCGCCACTCACGAATTTCTCGTTGGCAAGCTTGGCCTTTACGCCGTCGAGTGCTTTTCGTTTATCCGCAAGCTGCTTCTCTAACCGCTTCATCTCGGTCGCCACATCGATCAGCCCCGCCAGCGACACGTAGGCTTCAAACTCCGGCGTTACCAATCCGCCGGCTTGCTTGGGTTTACTGGTATTGGGGCCGGCAGTGAGGTTCGCTATGCCAGCGAGTGGACCGATGAACGCCGCCAGCGCATTGAAGTCGGCCGCCACGGTGGGCGAGCACTTCACGTTCACATCAAGACGCGTTTTTTCTTCCACCTGATAGCGGTTGCGGATCTCACGCACTCCGCGTACAAGTTCCTGCATGCGTGCGAATCGGCTCTCCACTTCCGCACTGATCCAGGCATCGGGATACGTGGGCCAGCGGGCGATCACCACGCTTTCTTCCGCCTTCCTGGGGGAAGGGAGCCCACGTTCGAGCGCGGCTTCGTTGAGTGCCTGCCACAGCGACTCCGCCACGAACGGCATCACTGGCTGCACGAGCCGCAGAATGCCATCCAGCACACCGGCCAGCACCCGTTGGGCAAGCGGACGTGCGGCCGTATCTTTCAGTCGCCCCTTCGACATCTCGATGTACCAGTCGCAGAACTCGCTCCACACGAAATCATACACGAGCCGGGCCACATCGCTGAAGTGATAGCACTCCAGCGCTGCGGTTACGGCTTTCGTGGTGGTTGCAAGTCGCGAGAGTAACCAGCGGTCTTCGGTGGGGAGTTGCTCCAGCTTTACGGCGTCGGGGGTGTAGCCATCGAGGTTCATGAGCAGGAACCGCGTGGCGTTCCACATCTTGTTCGCGAAGTTCCGGCCCTCCTCGAATCGGTCGGAGCCCTGTTTGGCGGTGGGGCGTTCGGTATCCTCAATCGGCCAAGGTCCACCGGGACGGAACTCCTTCTTGCACTCCGGGCAAGTGAGTTTCTTCGTCCGCATGTACATGTGCTCTTGCTTCACGGCCACTTCCTTGCCGCAATTGGGGCACACATTCGACACGGGGAGACGAGCATCCTGCGTTTCCGTTGCGATCTTCACGATGCCATATCGCAGCGCATCGGTCCCATAAAGCTCGATGATGTCGAGCGGGTCCACCCCGTTGCCTTTGGTTTTGCTCATCGTCTCCCCAAATCCATCAAGGATTTTGGGGTGCACGTACACGTCGCGGAATGGAATATCGCCCACGTTATAGAGCCCGGTCAGCACCATCCGCGCCACCCACAGCGTGATGATGTCGCGGCTCGTCACGAGTGTGCTGGTGGGGTAGTAGTAGCGCAGTTTCTCCCAATCGGCGGGCACCCGGCAGGGATTCTCTTCGGGCAGCGCCGGGCCCGGCCAGCCGAGCGTGCTGTGCGGCCAGAGGGCGGAACTGAACCATGTGTCGAGTACGTCTGGGTCTTGTTGGTACCCCCACTCCTCGAGTTGTCTCTCAACGTCCTCATAACCCGGTTTCACACACACTAAGTGCATCACTCTGCCAGTTTTGGGATCGGTGATTCTCTCGGAATGCGTCGCCTCGTTCACTCTTGGATGCCCGATGAACGAAACTAAATTACCGCCAATCGTGGGGAAGGGTTCAGAGGTCTCCTCCCGCAGTTCAGTTGAAATCGTCACCCCCTCGTCAAAAAGCACCGACCACACAGGAATGCGGTGGCCCCACCACAACTGGCGGCTGATGCACCAGTCGCGTTTTTCGGCGAGCCAGTCGAGGTACGAGCGGGCGTATCGTTCGGGGAAGAACTTCACGCGGCCATCGGTCACGGCGTCCATCGTCATCTGAGCAAGACCAGGTTTGCCGTCCTCGCGGTCGCCCATCTTCACAAACCACTGATCCGACAGATATGGCTCGATGGGGGTCTTGCTGCGGTCGCTGAACTTCAGCGGAATCACCCGATCCTCTTTGCCCTCGTAGAGGCCGAGTTCTTCCATCTTTTTCGTCACGGCTTCTCGGGCCTTGTAGCGATCCAGTCCCTGATACTCCGCGCCGTTTTCATTGATCGTGCCATCGGGGTTCAGGATGTTGATAATCCCGATCTCCGGATGGCGTTGCCAGCAGGCGTAGTCGTTGGGGTCGTGGGCCGGCGTCACCTTCACGCAGCCGGTCCCGAGTTCGGGGTCAGCGAGCTGGCCATCCGCGATGATCGGGATCTTGCGACCGGTGTGCGGTTGAAGCACATGCTTGCCGATGAGATGCTGGTATCGCTTGTCGGAGGGATGCACGCACACAGCGGTATCGCCGAGCATCGTTTCCGGGCGTGTGGTGCTGAAGGAAATGAAGATGGGGCCCGTCGCTGACGCTTCCGGCTCGTCAAGCACGGCAGTGGGCCCCCTCGCTGGCACTTCCGGCTCGTCAAGCACGGCATACTTGAACGTCCAGAAGCCACCCTTGGTGTCCTCCGTGTACGTTTCGTCGTCGGCCACACTCGTTTGCAGGTGCGTATCCCAGTTCACCAGCCGCTTGCCGCGATAGATGTACCCGTCGCGAAACATGCGGAAGAAGGTTTCGCGCACGGCACGCGCACACACGGGGTCGAGCGTGAATCGCGTTCGCCGCCAGTCGCAACTTGCGCCGATTTCGCGAAGTTGGCCGAGAATGCGGGCTTCGTACCTGTCTTTCCAGTCCCAGATGCGTTTCACCAACTCGTCGCGGCCAAGGTCGTGCCGCGTCTTCTTCTCCTGGGTGAACACGAGCCGCTCCACCACGGACTGCGTAGCAATCCCGGCGTGGTCGGTACCCGGCATCCAGAGTGCGTTGTACCCCTGCATCCGCCGCCAGCGAATGAGCACGTCCTGAAGTGTGTTGTTGAGCGCATGACCCATGTGCAGCGCGCCGGTCACATTCGGCGGCGGAATCACGATCGTGTACGGCTTCTTCGCCGGGTCCGGATTGCTGTGGAAGTAACCGCGTTCTTCCCAGAACGTCAGCCACTTCTCCTGAGCTGCTTTTGGGTCGTATGCCTTCGGAAGTTCGGTCGCCATATGTATTGTTGAGTGTGGGATTCAGTTCGCGTCACTGCGGAGCCTCTTCAGCTCCGCTTCCAGTTCTTTCAATTTCTGCTCGGCGGCATCGGCACGTTGTTTCTCGGCATCACGCTGGTTGCGGAGATCCGGGATGGGAGTTCCGTGTTCGTCTGCACAAATAACACGATCGTCCTCCCCGCCAACCCACACCTTCAGCGATTCAATCCAGATGCCTTTGGGCTCCTCCGGCAAACGGGTGTATCCACCCGGCGTACTGCGATACCCCAACAAGCGGATATAGGCACTGCCATCCTTGGTTTCCCGGCGATCTGCGATGATGTAAAGCGGAACGCCCGCCTTGTAGTAGTCTTCGACCTTTTCATCGAGATCGACATAGCGCGTGCTTGGCGATGTCACTTCAACTATCACGACAGGCGTTGCGCCCATTTCCTTGACTGGAAATGTCCCGCGCAGGATGTTCCAGGGTTTGTTCAGGTTCTGAAAAACGATGATGTCGGGACCGTGTGCGCCGAGACTCTCGATTTCCCATAACACCCGATGATCGCAGAGCACCCGCATTCCTTCTCGCCCTGCTATTCGATCCTCGAAAACGGCCTTGAGGTAGTGAATATCCTGATCGTGGGCGTCGTTATTCACGATAAAATCTTCCTCTTCGGGATGAAGCACGTCCCAGGCCGTGAGTGGAACCTTCTCCCATTTTTGGCGGTTGTGTTCATCGAGACGCGGCACCATGCGCCAGCCGTAAAAATACGGATCGCCGTTGGCTGCCGGGGGAGATGTCGTCAGTCGCGAGAGAGTTGTTTCGTTCGCCATCGCTTTTCGGCGGTTCAGCCGCGCGCCTCCTCATCCTTGAACAGTTTGTACTCAATTGAATCCACCAGTGCGAGCCAGCTTGCCTCGATAACGTTTTCGCTCACCCCCACGGTGCCCCACACATCGTTGCCGTCGCGCGATTCGATCACCACACGCACCCGCGCGGCCGTTCCCGCTCGCGGATTCACCACACGCACCTTGTAATCGACCAGGTGCATTTCGTTGAGGCTCGGGAAAAACCGGACCAGGGCTTTCCGCAATGCACCGTCGAGTGCATTCACCGGGCCGTCACCCTCGCTGGCCGTGTGCTCGATCTGCCCGGCCACCTTGATTCGCACGGTCGCCTCAGTGATTGGCGTGCCATTCTCGCGCGCCTCGATATTGACGCGGTATGTGATGCGCTCGAACCACGGCTTGTAGAGTTTGAGCGTCTTCTCGACTTCCCATGGCTTGTGCAGTTTCGCGACTTTGCGCACCAACAAGTCGAACGACGCTTCCGCAGCCTCGAACTCGTATCCCTGGTTCTCCAGGTCTTGCACCTCGTTCAAGATCTTGGTCAGGAGCGCCTTGTCGTGGTTCAACTGATACTTCGCCGTCTTCGTGAGGATGGTCGAATGTCCTGAAAGTTCCGAAACCAATATCCGCCGCTCGTTGCCGACCGCTTCCGGCGTGATGTGTTCGTAGGTGGTCGGGTCTTTCGCCACGGCGTGCGTGTGCATTCCTCCCTTGTGGGCGAATGCACTGACCCCCACGAACGGCTGCCCCGGCCGAAACGTCAGGTTCGCCAGTTCATACACATAACGCGACGTTTCCGTGAGTCGAGCGAGGCTCTCGGGCTTCAACACATCAAAGCCGTATTTCAGTGCCAGGTTGGCGATCACGCTCACGAGATCGACGTTGCCGCACCGTTCGCCAATGCCATTCATCGTGCCTTGTACTTGCGTGGCGCCAACTCGCACCGCAGCCAGTGAGTTGGCGACCGCCAATTCGCAGTCGTTGTGACAGTGAATCCCAATCTCGCAGGTCAACTCGCGTTTCACCGCTTGCACCACCTCCGCGATGCGTTCCGGCATGGTGCCGCCGTTGGTATCGCAGAGGATCACGCAACTTGCTCCGGCCGATGCGGCGGCCCGGAGGGTTCGGATCGCATAATCGGGATTGGCCCGGAAGCCATCAAAGAAGTGTTCGGCGTCGTAAAACACTTCGCGGCCCTGACTTTTGCAATAACCCACCGAGTCCGCGATCATGCGGAGGTTCTCTTCCAGACTGGTGCCGAGGACATTCGTGACGTGAAAGTCCCACGTCTTGCCCACGATAGTGACCACCGGCGTTCGGGCATCGAGGAGAGCCTTCAAGCAGGTATCGGTTTCCGGTGGGGCATTCTTCCGACGCGTCATGCCAAAGGCGCACACTTTCGCATGTGAAAGAGGCAGTTCTCGCACGGCCTGGAAGTATTCGAAATCCTTGGGGTTCGAGAGCGGGTATCCGCCTTCGATGTAGTCCACGCCAATCTCATCGAGTCGCCGTGTGAGCAGCAATTTGTCTTGCAGGGAGAAGTTTACTCCTTCGCCCTGACTCCCATCGCGGAGCGTGGTGTCGTAGATACTGACGCGGCTCATGTGATGACTCGTGCAGTGGAGTAAATGAGAACGTGAAACAAAAAACCCCGAAGCAGCGCTTCGGGGTCGTATACAGCAGCAGAAGCCGACCCCGATTTACCCAGTCGTAATGACCTCGGTAATAACCACTACCGTTACGCCAGTTACGACAGTGGCGGCAACGGTGCGCACTCCCTGCGCGATGGAAATCGCGATCGCGGTGGGAATGGCTTTGGGGGTGAACACGGTTCAGCTTCCGATTCGGGCGTTTGGCGTCAATGTACTATCTACCCCGCATCGAGCAGGAGTCAAGCGTCTCACGCAAACAACGCATCCACGGATAGACGCCAACCTGGCACCGCAGGTTCGGCGTCGGCGACATCTCCGAGACGGAAAACGGTCCCGGTCAACGGGTCGGTGGAGGTGTAGACCGTGACCGTCTTGTTGACGGGATCAACGTCCCAGACCACAAGTGTGCCGGCGAAAAAGTAATCCTTCCGCTTGTCCGCATATTCCTGATCGGGTTTTGGGCCGTAGTCGTTTTCGCTTCGCACTTCCACAGCGAAATCGGGCTGGCCCTTGATGTACTTCATTGGGTTTGCCGGGAGCGGGCCTGTGTACAACGAGGAATCCGGCGAAAGTGATTGCCGCCCGGAAAGCAACGGCTGGTCGAAAGCGTATCCCACGTTATCGGCGATGGGTTCTCCTCGCCCGCCCGCCGCCACATAGTCTTCGAGAGACCGAGTGATACGGCGCGCAACGCGACCAGGGAGAAATCCACTGGGCATGACGGGCACGATCCTTCCGTTGATCAGCTCGGCTTTCTCATCGACCTTCATTAGGTCGTCCAGTGTCGCGATTCGTTGCGCGTGTGTGCTCATACGAGTTCCTCTCACGCAGCGTAGCAGCGGGATTGTTCAGACGTCAACGCAGGATACCAGCAATGATCGCTCACGCGAGTGCCACGAAAGGCTCGCTCGCGACGTGACGCTGACCCCAGCGCGAGTCTTCGCGCGCGGGGAAGTCGCTGCGAAAATGCGTACCGCGTGATTCCTCGCGTGCCAGGGCACCCGCAACCATGAGCCGGGCGATGGTGAGCATGTTCTGAAGTTCCCAGCCCGGTTTGCCATCGAACTCACGCGACAGCGCATACCGGCACCAGAATCGCAGGTCTTCTTTTGCTTCGAGGAGCCGTCCACGGTCACGAACAATGCCCATTTTGCGAACCATCAGGCTGCGTAGCGAAGCCGTGAGGTCGGCAATGTCCAGTCGGGCGTCGGGTTCCGCGGGGGGAATCACCGAGCGCAGCGGAAGGGCGGTCATGTCTTGCGGTCGCTCGCGGATAGCCTCTGCGACTCCTCGGCCGCAAAGGGTGCCGTAAACCAAGCCTTCGATGAGACTGTTAGACGCCAGACGGTTTGCGCCGTGCAGTCCACTGGAAGTCACTTCGCCGGCTGCCCATAGCCCCGACACTGTCGTGCGGCCCTGCATATCAACCGTAACACCGCCAATCATGTAGTGTGCGCCGGGCCGAACGGGAACGCGATCCTTCGTGATGTCGAGACCGAAACTCTTGCAAACGCGATTGATGCCGGGGAAGCGGTTGAGCACCATAGCCGGATCGAGGTGCGACAGGTCGAGGTAGACGTTGGGGTGCTGGGTCTTCTCCATTGTGCGGAAGATGGCGCGGGCCACGACATCACGCGGGGCGAGTTCCGCACGCGGGTCTGCGGCAGGCATGAATCGCTCGCCGTTGATGTCGCGCAGATAGGCGCCTTCGCCGCGGACCGCTTCGGTAATCAGATACCGAGCCGAGCCGGCCACGTAGAGCACCGTCGGGTGAAATTGCATGAATTCCATGTCGCGGAGTTCTGCGCCGGCACGGTAGGCGACCGCCATCCCATCACCCGTCGCCACCGGTGGGTTGGTCGTTTCGCGATAGACCATACCGCAACCGCCGGAAGCGAGAATCACTTGCTTGGCCCAGATGAGGAATTTCCCCATGCCGTTCCGCGCGACAATTGCTCCGCAACACACTTCGTCGTGCGTCAGCAAGTCGATGGTGAACGTGTCGTCCCAGATGCGGATGTTGGGCTGGGTGCGAGCATGCGCGATGATGGCGCGCATGACCTCGAAGCCGGTCGAATCGCCCAGCGCATGAACGATGCGGCGGTGACTGTGTCCGCCCTCGCGCGTGAGCGCGAGATGGCCATCCTCTTCGTCGAAATGTGTGCCGATTTCGATGAGCTTATCAATCTGCTGCGGCGCTTCGCGGATGACCATGTCCACTACATCGCGGTCACAAAGACCATCGCCGGCAATCAGCGTATCCTCGACGTGATTCTCGAAGGTGTCCTCGGGAGATCGCACCCCGGCAATTCCGCCTTGCGCATACGAACTGTTACTTTCCGTCACGCGATCTTTCGTGACGACCAGCACGGAGAGATCGGGAGGCACCTCAAGTGCAGCACGCATACCGGCGATGCCAGCGCCGATGACAAGCACATCCGTGAAGCGATGGAAAGTATCGCGCGCATCAAACGACACGAGGTAGCGGTTCGCAGCAGACATGACGAGTTCCAACAGCGGGAATACTCGTCAAGGTAGCGAGTGAGGGGAATGGTGTCTCTATGTGGGTGGGACAAGCGGGCGCCGTCGCGATGTCTCACCTGTCTTTCGTTAGCGGATTGGAGGTGCTGACGGGGCATCGACCGCGAGGCAACCACGCTCGCCATCATGACGTGTACTAACGGCGAGGCGGCGATGAAGGTCCAGGGGCTGAGTGACAAGTCGCTCGTACCTGCGGAGGACGTTTGACCGCCCCACTCGTTCGTCCTATTCTTTGCTGCTTTCCGCACATACCTGCACCAGATGCACCCAAGTTCATCACCGAGAGCGAGACCCACAAGTGAACCTTTTTGGCGAGTTCGGTTCAGACCCCTGCGTTACTGCGTTTACGGTCAGTGGGGTGATGGCGTTCTTAGCGTTGTCCCGCACACTGTTCCGCTACACTCCGCCCGGCAATCTGACCGACAACGAGTTGGCGATCTTGGCACATCGGACTCGAAACTACAACATAGCAGCGGCGGCGATCGGGGTCGTCGCGGGGGTCGCGGCGGGGTTCGGATTCTGGGCGGCATGTCGCACCATCGCGTTTCTGTGGGACCAGGCGATGCCTCCGCACGTTTTCCTGTATCGCCTGCCCGGTGGCGCGCCCCCGGACACCATCTGGGCAATCCCCGCGTTCTTCATCGGCCTGATCAGCACCTACTGGGGCCACGTCCTTGCGATCCGCCTGATGTTCGGCAGCGACGGCCTGCTTGCTTGGAAGATCGTCAGTAACCATAAGGCCGGGTTCGATGGCCACCGGATCTTCGGGGTTATGTCGGTCCTGTTCGTTGCTGGCAGTCTCGTATTAGCGGTGCTGCTGCTCGACTGTTACACCCGGGTCGAGGAGGACCGATTTGTCGAGAACGAACTCTTTGGCTTCGGGGAGAGGAGCCACCCCTACACGGAGGTGAAGATGATTGCCCGGACGAGTCACGTGTACGCCCCGAGTGGCGCGGAACCCGCACGTCCCCAGTTACACGTCTACTTCACCGACGGGACGGTCTGGACTACCGAACCACCCGAGCAGTACCAACCGCTCACCGAGTTCCTGATGCGGAAGACGGGCAAGCGACTGGTCACCGCTCGCCACGCCGCGGAGTTGCCGGACAAGTGACGATTCGCGCACTCCTGACAACATTGGTCTCTTCGGTGGCACGAAACTCGCCTGAGCCAGCCGGCCCTTGATGTGTTCTTGATCGCGGCGTACCGCCAGCGGTCGGCAAGGCTAAGCAAATGCAGGAGGGACAAGACCGCGTTGCGGTCTTGTCCCTCCTGCATTTGCGATCAGGGGAGACATCGCGATGTCCCTCCGATACCTCGTGAGCAGACTGCCCATCCGACGAGCCGGATGTGAGCGGGGTTGCAGTCCTGGTAGGACATCAACCACGTTGCAGGTTGTCCCGCGCTACGGCTTCTTCTTGAGCGCTTTCTCAAACTTCCGTTTCGCGTCTTCGAAGCCAGGAGGCGCGACCGTTGGCCCGCCTACTTCCGCGTTGCTGGTACCCGCCGGTCCTGTCGGCTTCACCTGACCCGCTCCGCCGGGCGTAAACGCGGGATCGGAGGGCATGGGCGCTGTAGCGGGCTTGGCCCCGGCGGCCACATCCTTGCGGAGATTCTCGATGTACTGTCGATAGCCCTTCAAAAACTCGTCGTACTCGGCATCAGTCCAACCCTTCATTTTCCGTAGTTGCTCGCGGTATTTGTCGCTCTCGAATTTCTCCAGGTTGAGTTCGGCAGTCTTGAGGCGGTTCTTCTTGTCCTCCTCCATTGGCCCCTTGTTCTGCGTCCCGCTGCCGGGTCCCTGTTGCCATTCCTCCATTTGCTTTTTCAGCTGCTCGGGGTCAATCGGCGGTTCGCCAGGCTTCTTGTTCTTCATCTCCTCCTGGAGTTTCTTGCGATTCTCCGGGCCGATTTTCTCGTCCAGAGCCTGCTCGGCCTGCTCGCGGGCTTTCCCGTTGTCCGAATTCAGGTCTTGTGCCTTCTTCATGACGTCGGCAACGTCTTCCGGCGACGGCTCCTTCGGTTGCAGGTCGTTCTTCTTGTTCTTCTTGGCCTGCTCCTCAAGCTTCTTCTTGAGTTCCTCAAGCTTCTTCTGGGCGGCGTCGCGCTTCTCCTTGTCATCGGACTTGAGGTCGTTCATGAGCTCCTCGATCTCCTTGCGCTTCCCCTCGCCGAGCATCTTGTCGAGCTTTTTCTGCGCTTCCTTCCGCTTGTTCGGATCATCGCTCCCCAGGTCATTGAGTGCGTTGGTCAACTCCTGGAGTTGCTGCTTCGTGAGCTGTGGTTGATCCTTCTCGCCATCCTTTCCAGCGGCCTTGTCCATTTGCTTTTTGAGGTCGTTGAGCTTTTGTTGAGCCGCGTCGCGCTTGTCCTTGTCGGGCGAATTCAGATCGTTGGCGAGTTTCTCCAACTCCTCGCGCTTCTCTTTGCCCAGCGCCTTGTCGAGCTTCTTCCGCGCGTCTTCCTTCTTCTTGAGATCGGACGAAGTGAGATCCTTCGCCGCTTGCTCCAATTCCTTCAGTTCCTTTTCGTCCAGCTTCTTGTCGCCACCGCCGGCGTTTTGATTCCCCTTTTCATCACCGGCCTTCGGCTTGTCCATGCCCTTTTCGACACCCGATCCGCCCATCGGTTGCTTCTTGTCGTCGGGCTTGGCGTCGGCAGCGCCAGTGCCGTTGGGCTTCATGGGGTTATTGGCCCCTTCGGCTGGTTTCGGATCGGTGTTCATTCCCTCACCCATCATGTCTTCTTTGGGCTTGGGTTTTGTGCCGGCGGGAGAAGGACCCTTCTCAGGCTTGGCCTCTCCTCCGTCGGGCTTACCCTCGGGCTTGGCGCCGGGTTGTGGAGCACCTTTCTTTTGTTCGGACGGTTTGTCGTCCCCGCGCGTCGGATCTTTCATGGGCGGCTTGGGCCCGCTCCCAGCGTTGCCGGCGGGGTCTTGATTCTCGTTACCATCGGGCATCCCACCGGCGTTGCTGTCCTTCTTCTGTGTGGCTGGCTTCGCCTTGGAACCCGAAGCAGGGTCTTGCTTGGTGTTGGGGTCTTTCGGTGCTGGCTGCGGCTCGTTCGGCGTTTCTTTGTCCGTGCCTGGGGCGCCGCCAAAGGGCTCTGGACGGTTCTCGGCCGGTGCGTTCTTTTGCCCCTTCCCGCCGTTTGGTTGCTGCTTCGGCTCGGGTTTGGTTGTCGCGGCATCTTGCGGCTTCTCAATGTTCCCTTCGGGCTTGGAAGTCGCCGGCGCACTATCGTTCTTCCCCATCGGGTTCATGGGGTTCATGGGGTCGTTCGGTTGCTTGGGCTCCGGTTTCGGCGTTGAGGCATCGGCCGCGCCACCCATGCCATTCATTCCATCCTTCGGCTGAGGCTTGGGCTGTCCGGGGTCGGCGCGGTCCTTCTCGTTGGGAGCGGGGTTCGGTTTCGCCGAACCGCCGTTCTTGTTCTCGTTGTCGATCTCTTTTTGGAACTCATCTGCCGTCTTCTCGACGTTTTTGTCTTGCGGCGGATTCTGCTGCCCCATTCCTCCCTTGCCACCCATTCCGTCCATGTTTTTGGGCTCGGAGGGGTTCATCGGCTGCGGTTCGTTCGGGTTCATGGGCATGGGATTCCCCACGTCCCCCATCCCGGACATTCCCTTGGGCTCATTGTTCTTGTCGGGCGGTTTGGGACCGTCGGGCGGTTTCGGTCCTTCGCCCGGCTTGGGAGTGTTCTTGTCGCCGGGTTGCTGGTTCTCAGGTTTGTTCTCCGGCTGCATTCCCTGGTCCGTCGGTGGCTTGTCGCCGGGCTGTTTGTTGCCTTTCTCGCCGGGCTTGGTCTCCGGGTTGTTCCCATCCTTTGGCTGCGGTTGCCCGTCCTTCGGTTGTGGTTGCCCGTCGTTCTTCTGTTTCTGGTCGCGTTTCTCGTTCTGGAATTTCTGTTGCTGTTGCTTGTCGTGCTGCCGTTCTTCGTTCTGGCGCGTTTCCTTCTGCTGGTTGAGTTCCTGCTTCTCCATCTCTCCCGTTACTGGTGGGGTGAGAGTGACGCGTTTGGGCTGCGACCGGCCAGTGTTCGGCTTGGGTTCGGTGCAATTATCCGTTGCTTCCAGCCAGTATTCGATGACGGTGCCTTCGGTGAGTTCGAGCTTCAGTCCGGCGGCGTCCTTGGTCAGTTTGGCGAGATCAATGGAGCCCTTGTAATCGAGATCGGTGGGCCAGGTGTTATCCCGGTCACGGCGGAAGGAAGTTGATTTGCCGTTGAGGTACGGCATGTCAGGCAATGGGCGTTCGACAGGCTTCACGATCTTCATCTTGAGCGTGACGGTGTCGATGCCGAAATCATCGCCGACCTTGCCATCGACCGTGATTTGGCCGTTTGCCGGCACGGTGGTCTCATCCTCTTCCGGCTTGTTGATGACAACCTTCGGCGCCTGGTCTGCGTCGACGGTGATGCTGGACTGGAACGGGTCGGCGTTGTGCTCGCCATTCACGGCGTTGAGCGTGAGCTTGTACTTCCCCGATTCTGTGAGTTTGAACACGAACTGGAGGCTATCCGGCTTTCCCGGTACTGCGGTTCCAAGCACGCGAACATTGCCCGGCGTGATCTCCATGAGACCATCGCGGACCTCGCGGTTGGTTTTGGCGATGAGCGTGACGGTCGTGCCGCGATAGCCGCGGATTACCGGGTCGTTGGCGGTTTCGCTCTTGCGGCGAAGGTATTTGGGGTAGTCGTACGTGGTCTGGAAGTCGGTGAACATCGGCAGCGAACGGACGGTCACCTTATATTCCGGCGTGACATGGTCGCCGCCCGCGACCTTGTACCAGAAACCGTTCTGCACGAGATAATCCGGCACGCGCAGTTCCCAGTCGCGTGTGGTTTCGCCCTGCACCATCGGCAGTTCTTCGTAGTTCGGATCAGACGGATTATGGCGGACGAGCAGGCGGACGCGATCGGGACCCTCGGCCGAAGGAACTTTCCCGCCGACATGCACCGCGACTGTGATCGACTGGCCGGTGGTGATGGTTGGTTCGAGTGGGTCGGGCTTGACGAGTGTAAGTTGGGTGCGGGTGGCAATGGGATCAGATGAGAATGGCACATAGGCCCGGCCAACCAACGAAGCAAACTGGGCGGGGCGGAAGATCAGAAACAGCACGATGAGCGTGAGCAGCAACGCAATTGCAACGCCGCCCAGATAGAGCAGGCTGCGGTGGTCGACGGCGCGGTTTACATCCGCCTCGGCAGCGGCTTTGGCAGCGCGGTTGGCCAAAGCGGCCTTCACCGTGGCGTTCAGGTCGCCCTTCTGTTGGGCATCCACATAACCCGTCACGCTGTTCTTGGCGTCGTCGATGGTCCGTTCAACCTGACGGGCGGCGTAAAGCGGATTGATCCGCTTGCGCATGGGGCTGATGAGCGTCAGGTAGGCCGTTGTTGCGAGAATGGCGAAAAAGCCCGCCAGCGCTGCTTGTCGGGCCCATTCCGGGAGGACGAAACACTTGTCGAGAACGATCATTGCGGTCGTGTAGCACAGGACAATCGCGACGAGCAGGAGCCCGCCAAAAGCGAAGTCGTGGACGCGGATGCGGCTCGTAGCTTGGGCCAGTTGCTCATCTACCTGCGAATCGAATTTCGCGGCGGGGTCTTTTTTGTCCAGCACAGCGGCCATGTATCGACCTCCGGGGTCGCGGGCAGAGCCCGCAAAGCCGTGAGTTGTCCGTTTCGTTGTCCGAGGAGTTATCCCTCATTCCTGACGGGGTTTGGATCTACAAACCCAACAGGATTATACTTCTTAGACGACCCATCAGCCCAGACAGATTGCCTCCCCGTTACGTGGATTCTCAGAGGGAGATAGGGATTCTTTGCATCGGGCGGCAGAGTGATCCTGTCCAAAACACTGCATAAATCGCGCAGGCGAGAGGCGAAAGAACAGGCTACAATGCCTGCGTTCCGTCGTGTGAGGGAGAGGCGCCATGCTGGTTGGTCAGCAGATCGGCCCATTTGAGATCGAGAAAGAATTGGGTAGCGGGGCGATGGGCACCGTTTACCGGGCCAAGTTCCACCGCAGCCAGGAGAAGGTGATCCCCATTGCATTGAAGGTGGTGGCGTTGGGTCTTCTGGGTAACGACGGTGCAATGGCCCGCTTTGAGCGGGAAGCGAACATTCTGAAACAACTCAAACACCCCCATATCGTCCGTCTCATCGCTCACGGCAAAATCAACAAGCAGAACCCCTACATCGCGATGGAGTTTATCGACGGTGAGGCGCTGGATCGGGCACTGGCCCGTCGTGGTAAATTGTCGTGGGAGGAAGTACTTGCGTACGGCAAGCAACTCTGTGAAGCATTGCAATATGCACACGAGAAAGGCATTATCCATCGCGACCTCAAACCTTCGAATCTGATGATCACCCGCGAGGGGATCCTGAAACTCACGGACTTCGGCATCGCAAAAGATACGGACGTCACCGCTTTGACCGGTGCAAACAGCACAATCGGCACGGCGGCGTATATGTCGCCGGAACAGTGCAAAGGCGATCGCCATCTCACTAACAAATCCGACCTGTATTCGCTGGGGGTGGTCTTTTTCGAACTCCTCACCGGCCGCAAGCCGTTCGTCGCGGAAACGACGGTTGAGATGTTCCTCAAACACGTCAACGAGCGAGTCCCGCGTGTCGGAAAGATCGTCGCCGAACTCCCACCAAAGTTTGAGGCGTTGATTCTCCAATTGTTGGAGAAGGACAAGGAAGACCGGCCCATCGATGCAGCGTGGGTGGGGCGGATGCTTCAGGAAATCGAAGAGGACGCGTTTGCTCGCAAAAGCGCCGGACTAGCGGTGGCGGAAGCCCGCACCGCGAAACCACTCAATCAGAGTGGTACGAAGATGGATGCCGCCGATAAGGAAGCGGCTCGGGCACTTCGCGGCAAAAAAAAGAAGGCCAAGAAGAAAGCCGTTGTGCCGTTCTTCGAGAGGAAGTGGGTTCACGCGGTCGGCATTCTCGCCATTCTGGCTGTCATTACCGCGGGTGTCTATTACGCGGTCAAACCAACCCCTCCCGAGAAACTCTTCGCTGCGATCGACAAGGCGCAAACCCCCGAGGCGAAACTGGACGCCGCGACAGCATTTCTGGAAGCTCACGGCGACAAGGGCGGCGAGATGGTCGATAAGGCGGCCGCTGTTTACCGCGAAGAAAAAGTCCGTGAGCGCGAAAAGCAACTTACCAACCGTTACAACGCCAACCTGTCCAAACCCACCGAAGCCGACGACCCGGATGCCTACCGAGCGGCGTGGGACGCGATGGACGCCGAGAAATCCGGGCTGTTGGATATTGCGGAGTCGCATTGGGTGAAAGTGAAGAATCGGTTCCCGGATGAGGCGAAACTCCCCTACACACTGAAAGGCGATCAGTTGGCCAAAGCTCGCTGGGGGTGGCTCGCGGAAAAGCGGATCGGTGAACTCACTGCGGTGAAAACGGAACTTGTGACGCTTAAAAAGAAGATCGAGGCCGCCCGACCTATTGAACAATTGCTGAAAACCGACGAATCCAACCCGGAATCACTGGCGATTCGGGCGCTGCGCCTGCGGCAGTTTGGCGATCATGACCGCGCAGCACGTGTCTGCGAAAAGCTCATCAACCTCACCGAAAAGGATCCCGACAAGCGGGTCTGGTTCCTGGTGGGTACACAGATCAAGAGTACACTGAACAAGTCGATAAACGACCCTGTGGGGGCGCGCCTCCAGCGACTCGACAAGTGGCTCGACGAAACCGAGAAGCAAGCCCAGGCACTCAAGAATGAGCCCGAACGCGGTGCCGAACGCCGCGAAGTGCGCAATCGTTGCCGCGACGTGACGGAACTCTACGACGACGATACGGAAAAGGGCGTGCAGGACGCCCTCAAACGTGCCGAGAAGATTGCCGCAATTGTTCCAAAGTAAAGTGGGCAAGGCTTGGCGCAGGCCTACCAATCCTGAAACGGTGGGCATGCGCCAAGCCTTCTCCCATCTGACAACAGCCCACCATACCTCTCATTCCTCAACCAGACGCGCATGTCCCAGACTTCCCCCAATCGCGCAAAAAGCGCTGCGGCTTTCGAGCGTGCCAAGCAGGTCATCCCCGGTGGCGTGAATAGCCCCGCGCGGGCGTTCGGAGCGGTCGGAGGTTCGCCGCTGTTCATCGCGCGGGCGGACGGGCCGTATCTCTACGACCTCGACGGCAACCGCTACCTCGACTTCATCGGTTCCTGGGGCCCGATGATCTTAGGGCACTGCCATCCCAAAGTGGTGGAGGCCACGGTCGCATCGCTCAAGAACGGCTCAAGTTATGGCGCTCCCTGCGAACTCGAAACACGCCTCGCCGAGATGGTGATTGACGCGGTTCCTTCGGTAGAAATGGTGCGGTTCGTCTCCAGCGGTACGGAAGCCACCATGAGTGCGATCCGTCTGGCACGCGGATGTACCGGACGCGACCTTATCGTGAAGTTCGCCGGCTGTTATCACGGGCACGTCGATTCCTTGCTTGTTTCCGCCGGTTCGAGCGCACTCACCCACGGCGTTCCGAATAGTCCGGGCGTACCCGCGGGCTGTACGCAAGATACAATCGTATTGTCGTTTAATGACACAGCGGCGCTCACTGAGCTCTTTCAAGTGCGGGGCGACCGGATTGCGGGAGTTATTCTCGAACCGATTGTCGGCAACATGGGTCTGGTGACTCCAACGGCTGAGTTCCGTCGCGTCTTGCGGCAACTCACCCAGCACCACGGCGCGATTCTGATTTACGACGAAGTGATGACGGGTTTCCGCCTCGGCTATGGCGGTGCGCAAGTGATGCTTGGCGATTCGCCCGACCTCACCTGCTTCGGCAAAATTATTGGCGGCGGTTATCCGGTCGGTGCTTACGGTGGCCGTGCGGAATTGATGCGGAAGATCATGCCGGCTGGCCCGGTGTTCCAGGCAGGGACGCTCTCCGGCAACCCTGTTGCAATGGCGGCGGGAATTGCCACTTTGACCGAACTCAAATTGAATCCGCCTTACTCGCGGCTCGAAGAACAGAGCAATCGCATTGGTGAGGGGTTGCTACGCGCAGCAGCGGCGGCGGGACTTTCCGTACAGTTCAATCGCATCGGTAGTATGTGGACGCTATTCTTTACGAATACACCTGTCGTCGATCTCAATACCGCCAAGACGAGCGACACGAGTCGCTTTGCGCGCTTCTTCTGGGAGATGATGGATCGCGGTGTCTATTTGCCATGCAGTCAGTTCGAAGCGGCTTTCACGTGCGCCGCCATGACGGACGAGCACATCACGCAGACGATTCAGGCGGGCGCAGAAGCTCTGTCAGCTCTCGCAGAAAGTTAACCGAGTTTACTCATTTGGCATGGTATGCTCTTCTGCTTGGTTGGAGCAGCCCATGCCCACCAACCAACTCCCGTTTCATCTCGTCCGCACTTATCTGGAAGAACGTCATGAGGCTCCGCGCGGCCCTTCTTGTTGTTGGCATTCTCGCGAGTCTTGGACTCGTGGGTTACTCGGCGTGGCAATCGCCGTGGATCCGGTCGTGGTTTGCACGCGATAGCGAAAACAAGCCGGAGATGGAGCAACTTGTCAACGCACAGTTACCCAACGATGCGCCACCTGAGGCCGCTAGCGGTTCGCCACGGTGGCGCGGGGTTGCTGGGAGGGGAGTTGCGCCTGCTGGGAGTTTTCGCGTTGATTGGGATAGCAATCCGCCCAAGGAACTTTGGCGTGTGAAAATCGGTGGCGGCTACGGATCGTGTTCTGTGGTTGGTGGAAAGCTGTTCGTGCAGGACAAGCAGGGTGACAACGAGCGCGTGGTGTGTCTGGACGCCGCCAACGGGAACACGGTGTGGGAGTATGCCTACCCAACTGAGCAGGCGGGAAGAGATGCGGGGTATGCCATCGGTCCACGCGCGACGCCAACTGTTGACGGTAACTCGGTCTACACGACTGGAGGTGCGGGGAAGTTGCTTGCGCTGGAGGTCGAAGGAAACACAGCGAAGAAACGCTGGGAGCACGATCTGTTGGCGGAGTTCCAGGTTCCCATGCCGCAGTGGGGTGTCGCTTGCTCGCCTCTTGTGTATGGCGATCTCGTCATCATGAATGTCGGCGGCAAGGATGCGGCCGTCGTGGCGTTCGATAAGACCTCCGGCGAAGTGAAGTGGAAAGCCGGCTCCAATCCACCCAGTTACAGTTCGCCTGTGGTTGCGCCGATTGGTGGGCAAGACACGATTTTTGCGTTCCTGGGGGATGATCTGTTCGCCATTCGTCCAACGGACGGCAAGGTGACGGGGGATTTCAACTGGCCGACCTCGCACGGAGCCAACATTGCCACACCAATTGTCGTGGGAGAATACGTTTTTATCAGTTCGTCCTATGGGATGGGGTGCGCGCTTTTGCGAGCCGAGAAGAACGGCGACAAAGTGAGTCTCGTCAAGGTGTACGAACGCCGGGGGCGCGGATACCAGAATCACCATGCCACAAGCGTATACAAGGATCGACACCTCTTTGGCATTGATGGCCAGCAGGGAGGTGGAGGACTGAAGTGCGTGGTTTTTGAAACGGGTAATGAAGTGAAAGGCTGGGACGGTTCGGAACTGAAACAGGCCACGGTGATCCTGGCGGGCGATCACCTGATTGTTCAGACCGACCGGGGTGAACTGTGCTTGGTGGAAGCAAACCCTAAACAGTTCAACCTGATTGCGAAAACCCCGAAGCTTCTGAGTGGTAAGAACAACTGGGCCACTCCGACGCTCGTGGACGGTCGCATTTATCTGCGTGATGAGAAGAATGTGGTGTGTCTGGACGTGAAACCAGGGAAGTAGTCGGCAGGCATCGACAAGAGAAGACAGCGCGAACCACAGAGACACAGTGTCTCTGTGGTTCATTTCTTCGGCTTCAATACGCCTTTGCTTCTCATGATATCCCGGCCAACCGCATCACCGCTTCGCTGTGAATCAAGCCGTTCGAGGCAATGAGGCCGCGTTTTTGGGCGAACATTTCGCCTTGATAAATGATGGGATTACCGCCCAGATCTGTAACTGTCCCGCCGGCTTCGGTCACAAGCAAATGGCCGGCGCAGATATCCCAGTCGTAGAAAGTTTCGTAGGTGTTCGCGTACACATCCGCTTCCCCGCGCGCCACCATGGCGAGTTTCACGCCGCCGGAGTAAGTTTCGATCACATGCACTGGTGAGAACGCCTTCATTGGCTTCGGCGACATGCCTGTCTTGGCCCAACTCTGCACCAAAACCAGTTCCGTAAAACTCCGCTTCGATACGCGGCAGCGTGTTGGCGCTGCACTGCCCGTGTGTGTCCAGCAACCTCCGCCGACAGAAGCGAAGGTGAACCGATCCTGTGCCGGCTCCGCTACGACACCGACCACAGGTTGACCATCGACCAGTAATCCAATCATCACGGAGAACTGGCCATTTTTCTTGGCAAACCCGCGAGTTCCGTCAATCGGATCAACCACCCAGGTCCGCCTCCCGGCTTTCGGGACGGCATCGAACGCAGGTGTGGATTCTTCCGCACACAGGGCGTCGGCTGGGAATCGCTCGTGCAGGAACGCCAGGATTAATTCCTGTGATCCCTTGTCCGCATGGGTACTGATTGAAACCGGGGCATCGGGAATCGCCGTGAAAGCCGCGTATTCCTTTCTCAAAAAGTCACTCGCGCGTGCTGCTGCTTCGCGAGCCGCAGCCAAATCGCGCACAAAAGCCTCATTCGTCACTCGGTTGTCTCCTGCTCATGTCTGGTGTGTCCATACCGTCGTTGCTGGCGCAGGCCAGCAACGTGATGGTTCCTTTTGGGAGCAAATATCCCAAATGGTGCTGTCTGTGGCGGACGGTCAGGTCAATCGTTCATGCACGTTACTCTTCACTCCTCAAGGGAGTGTGCTCTGTTGCGGAGGCGTCCGCCAGTATTTGCAGCCGGCGATACTGGTCATTATCCCGCCACAGATCATTGTGCGAACCGTGCGCTTCAATGTGACCGTTCTTGAGCAGGAAAACGCGATTTACCGTGCGGAGTGTGGAAAGGCGCTGCGCCAGGAAGATAATCGTCCGCCCAGCGGAAACGCGGGTGATGGTATCATCCAAAAGCGCGAGCGTATCCTCGTCGATTGGGCCAATCGGTTCTTCGATGACCAGAATGGAAGGATCGCGGAGCAGGGCTCGCGCCAGCGCAATACGGAACCGTTCGCCCAGTGTGAGTGATTGACCGGCGGGGCCGATGAGCGTTTCATAACCGTATGGTAATCGCTCGATGAACTGGTGCGCGTGAGCGACTTTCGCGGCTTCGATGATCTGCGGTAGAGTGTATTCCTGACTGCCCACGCCAATGTTGTTCGCGACTGTGTCCGTAAAGGTGAGATCATCGAGCATCACGAGCGCCACTTGCGCGCGAAGCGATTCGTGTGTAACCCAGCGAATGTTTTTATCCTCGATGCGAATTTCCCCGGCATTGGGGTCGATGAAGCGAGGGATCATGTAAACCAGGCCATGCTTTTCGGCGGCGTTTTGCCCAACGATGGCGATCTTAGCCCCGGCGGGAACAGCGAAGTTGATGTTCTCCAGAACTCGTTCGCCGGTCACTGGGTTTTTGAGTGTCACGGCGCGGAACTCGATGCGGCTCGTCAACGCAGGTAAAAACTCCGCATCGGCGGCTTCCGCGGCTTCTCCCTTGCGATCAAGGAACTCGTAAATTGCCGCCGCCGCTTCGCGCCCGTGCCGGAGTTTTGCCAAGTAGTCGAACAGTTCAGCAATCGGCGCTGTCAACGACACCAACGCGACTGACATGACAGCCAGCCCCGGCACGGTGAAACCACCAGCGAGGACTCCCCGTGCGGCGAGGTAGAGAAGGGCGACTCCGGCGAGCAATGCCACCGAAACCAGCATGGGTCCTGCCATGGCACTGCCGCGCAGCCGGCGCCAGTTTGCCCGAGCCGATTCATTCAGCTGCCGTTCGACGCGCGTTTGGTTGAAGCGTTCCATCTGGAAGCATTTCACGAGCCGGAATAGTCCCATACTTTCTTTCAGGAGGGCGAGTGACGCCGTTGCCTGTCGCTCTCCCAAACGAGCCTCCCGCCGGAAGTGAGCGGCAACTTGCCCGCCGATCAGCCAGACAAGCACGGCGAGGGCGAGGAAGCTGACCGCCAGCCAGAAGTTCACCAAGAGGATGAGTGCGAGGAGAATGACCACAGCGATGGGGCAGCGGAAAGCCGCAGTAAGACGGGCCCGGATGGCATCACTGACCTCCTCAACACGCCGTGTGAGCAAATCCGCAGCTTCGGCGGTGCCGACGGTCTGCATTGTTAACGAGCCAATCCGGAACGTGTGGAAGTAGATCGCCCGTCGCAATCGCGTGACAGTATCAAGGGTGACCGCAGCGGAGAGGTATGCAAGTGCGTTAACCAAGACAGCGCGAATCAGTGCAAGCGCGAATGCCAGAATGAATAAGCCTGTCAGGTACGTCACATTCGCCGAGCCCTCGGCATCGGGTGCCCAAGTCCACGTATTCCAAGAGGTAATCCGACCGAGAAACGGACTGATCCAGCGATGACGTTCGCGGACGACCAGGCTCAGTAGGCCGTATTGCGGTCGTGTCTCCTGCACTGGGGGCTCGTGTGCCAATGCGGCGGGTGGCGTTGACGTGATCAGAAATGTGTCGGCGGCATTCTGATTAACCCGGTCGCGCAGAGCGAGATAAACTCCTGCACGCCAGCGCGCTTCCCACTCATCGGCGAACAGATGTTCTCCCTCTTTCGATTTCGCAAGTGCTTTCAGTTCCTCGTCGTTTGCCGTTATGAGACGCTTTGCTCGCGCGTCCGGCCAGCCCAGCCGGGAGACGGCGTCAATGCGATCGGCTTCGGGCCGAGCGGCCCATTCATCAGCGAACTCCTTCTTCCGCGCTGTCGTGAGCTGCGCGAAGGTGGGGATTTCACCCCGCCAGACGAGCAGATCCACGAACAGGTAGAGGAGCAGCAGCAGCAGTCCGTACGTAATGGGAGCCCCGATCGAACTCACGATCGCGCCCCAACGAGCGGAAGGAGCTTTGACGAAATCGGCCCGTAGGCGATTGAATGCGGTTTGTTCCACGGTCCCCTCGATACGGGAACGACGAGAAGAAGGGGGACAGGATCTCCCTCATGTGAGCCTACCAAACAAACCGGCTCCCTGCCCACACGAAATGAGCACGGGAGCCGGGTTCGCTAATCGAGAAGTCGTTAAATCACGCGAGGTCGCGATCCTCGAAGAGTAACAAACCCACAAGAAGTGCAATGGTCGTGTAGATCAGCGAGTAACCGAAGACAGTCAACACGTACCCGCCGAACTGCCAGAGTGGAAGCTGATTCTCGCGAATAATTGCCCGGCCCATGTTGAATGACTCCAGCGACGGCAAGAGGACATCGAACAGTCGGCCGAGGAAGCCAACCAAGCCGACCCCGACCCCACCACCCTGCGCTTGCTGTGTGGCTTGTACCACGACCGGGGCCAGGTGACCGAGGAAGTAAATTAACAGGCAAACGATGACGTTCACCACGAACGTGAGCCGGGTGGCGAGCGCCGAGGCGATGGCCACGAGAATCATGACCTGACCGAAGCCAAGGATCACACCAAGCGTGTGTGCCACGGCATCGGAAAACCACATACCCGCACCACGGGCAAGCATCTTCCCCTGTGTACTGGGCACCGCGCTCACAAATGGCGGCACAACCGTCTTCTGCGCCTCGAACGTCATCGGGTCGACGAGCTTTTCGGTCGGGGAACTGGTCATTTCGATCGGGTCGGGAGCGTTGTTGATGGGGTCAAATTCCCGCATGGCGCGCAGGGCATCCGTCAGAGTCCAACTGAGCAGGAGGGCCATCATGAGCGACGCCATGAGAATCCCGAGGAATTTGCCGATCAGGAACTGCCTGCGGTTGACCGGCTTACTCATCAGTGTGACAGCCGTTCGACCCTCAATTTCCTCGCTGATTGAGATGCTGGCGGCAAGAACGCCGAAGAGGACAGCCGCCAACATGACGACGTCGAAACCAATCTGCTTCATCATCTTGTAGTCGTCGCCGAACGTAAAGTACGGCCAGATAACGGAAAACCAGATGAGCGCGGCCGAACCGACGGTGATGAGCCAGAACATCGGTTGCCGGCAACTCTCGCGGAATGCTGCGGAGGCAACAGCGCCCCCCTTCGGCCAAACGAGAGTCAACCCGCGCGGCAGCAGGAAGAACAGATCGATGATCAACTGGAGGTGAAGCACCGCGCCGTAGATATAACGGCCATCCCAGACGAGGTTCGCGGCTTCGCCCTTATACGACAGATACGACGCGACACCGAAGCCAGCGACAAGCAGGCCAATCCCCACGTAAACGAGCGTGAGGGGGGTCGCAAGAGCGTCTTTGAAGCCCTTGGTGTCAATCGCCCATAACCAGGGCAGTGCGGCAACAAACTGAGCAGCGGCCAGCACGATGCCGGCCAAGAAGAGGGACAGGTCGGGAATCATGCGGCGCAACCGGTGAGACAGTGCGAATCACAGCGTTTACACCCGCTCTACGTCAGACATCCCGGAGTGGTTCGCGCTCTTCCTCAAGACGGTTTCCTGTTCTGGTAGGCAGTTCGTAACTGAAACATTGCTGCCTGGATCACTTCGGGAAGACGGCTGGCCTAAACCCACAATTGCAACACTCTGAGAGCCGTTTCCTGCCACACCTCGAACGCATCTTCACCTTCCAGTTCAGCCACGACGCCGTCTCCCTCGCCGAGTTCCGGCCGGGGACCCGCAACAACCATTTCGGTCACAACGACATTATCCATTTCCAGCTCGAAAGGTTCGGTGCCGACTGCAAGACAGTGAACCTGGGCCATTCGCGCTAATCGGTTCAGATACGCGATCACTGCATCCTTGTTCGGCCGGTCCGCCACCGTACCATCGCCGCGTTCGATGGGCTCTCGCAGCAGGAGCGTCAGCAGTTTCGCTTCTTCCTCAAGGGCCGTTTTCCCGCCCTCTTGCACGAACAGCACATCAAAGCGGATGGCGTCGGTGCTGAGCCAGTCGGTCAGTTTCCGGACCAGAGCCAGAATCAGCGATTGGACCATGACAATGCGCTGACAGGGGAGTTCCGCATCCTTGAAACGAGCGGAAATCAAATCGGGAAACAAGACAAATACGAAGGCTCGTCGACGGCGGAGGAACTGGTTTTCGTCGCGCGAATAGTAAAAGAGTTCGTCACGCACGAACTTCATGTCGAAGAGATCCGGAGTTTCCTTCTCCATATATGCGAGTTGCGACTGCAAGAGGCTTTCGATCGAGCCGCGCGTGGAAATGGAAGTGTAGCCCCCAACAGGATACTGATCTTCGTCATGGACGCGCGTCGGGACTTCTTTCCGGCCGATGAGTGGCTTCACTGGGCGCGCGGGGAGACGCGATTCAAGCTTCGTTGTAGTTTGAAGAATCTGCCGGTGGGCGACATACTCTCCCATATCCGCAAGGGCTGTCCCCTGTTCCAGTGCAAGGATGTCTGCTTGGTCGAGGACCTCGGCCATTCGCCGGCCCGCCGAGACGATGGCTTCGTACATCTCGACGAGAAGCGGTGAAGGACCATCGCGCACGAGACCATCGATCCCCGATTGAAGGAGTTCATCCGCATTCGTCGTGAGTAAGGTCCGGATGACGGCGGGGGGAAGCATGACGCCGGGAATGCCCGTTCGTTCGCGGATCTGGTTCACGACATAGGCCAGTCCACGCCGACGATCCGCCTCCTTGTACTTTCGCAACGCATCGCCGGCGCGCTCAAAGGTCCAGTCCGCGTAAAGCTTGCCCAGCACGTGATCTTCGTAACTTCGGCCAAGTGCCGGCGGCCAGCCAGGCACGGTGTGCGCTTCTTTCACCCGCTGATCCGGATCCACTCCAAAGGCGACGTTACCCACATCGGCGACGAAACCGATCGGAGGAAGGGGGTGGCCGGCGGAAGCGATTTCCATCGCCCATTCCAGAGCCGCACGCACGGTTCTTGCACTCGGTTTCACTGCTCGCTGGAGCCAGAGCCCTTCCAGAATGTAACGCCGGGCGGCATCAAGCTCACGCAGTTCGATGATCGTATCCATTGGAGCGTTTCTCGGCGCAGTAACTGTCGAAACCGGAGTTCGGTTATCGCGATTTTGGTGGAAACCGCTTCCAAACAGCCAAACTCAACGACAACCGAACCACGGTTTCGACAGAGCAATTCCTCAGTCAATGCAAGTTCTCCCAACCTCCTTATATCGTGCAAACCCCGTCTTACCAAACCCGGTTATTGCTTCGAGCCTTCGCGCGACGTTCTCGGCTGTCGCCGAAAAATACGCCATATGACTGGGAATTCCGGCACAATTGGCACGATCCGCGAATCCGTTAAAGTTTTCCACGGCGCACGCCGATCAAAAAGCCGACGTGGGTTTGAATCGAACGGTTATCGGCTGTCGCGGGGCGAGGATCGCGGTGGCCGGGCGAGGGGCGCATGAGGATCACGCGATTCCTTCTTCCCGGATGTCTCCTGGCCGCGTTTGCGGGGCCGGTGAGTGCACAATTCAACAATACGCGCGGGTCACCGTACCCGGATTTGATTCCGTCGGTGCGCCCCGCGGGCGCTGAGGAGCCAGTTCTGCCGAACTCGCCCCAGCCTTCACTCCCCGGGATGCCTTCCGGCCCTGCTCCGGCGGCGTCAAGTCTTCAGCAAATGACTGTACCGGTTCGGTCGCCAGGCGATCCGATGGGAACACTGACCGGGCAACAGACGCTCCAGGTGCCGGGTCTCCCGCTGGGAAGTTATCCCAGCCCCTACTATGTGGATGGTCCCGGTTGCTGTGGGCCTCTGGGTGGGAATGGGCGAATCACGTATGAGATTTATGATGTCGCCGGTGTGAACTTTGCGTTCGGGCCGGGGCTTGGTTCTCACCTGGATGCGGGATGGACTCTCGGCGGTGGGGCGCGCACTTTGTTCTTCGACCCCACTCATACGACTGCGTGGACGGTCGACTTGGGACTCACGTACACTCACAATGCGGCCAATGGACTCAAAGACCCAGTCAATCTGTTCATCCGGCAGCCGCTCATCGTGAATACCACACTTGGAACCATAACGGCGCAGCCTGACCGAAACGCATTCACAGCGATTCACGGGATCCACCGGTTGAGTTTCAATTACAGTTTTGGTCGCGACTGGTGGCTGATGGGGTCGGGCGCCACCGGGAGCGAGGAAACCACGAACGTTCGCGTGGGTGCCTGGGTGGGTGGTCGGTACGGAACCGCACACGTCGATCTCGTGCCGCTCGATCAACCGAATGCATACTCGCGGCGGCAGAATGCGTGGGAGGGTGTCTTTGTCGGAGCACATGCCGACTTCGATATGCCTCTGGGGGGTTGGATTTTCTTCACCGGGCTGCGGGTAGAATATGGCTACGATTGGTTGAACCTGATTCCACCAGTGCACTCCGACCTCAACAACATCAATATCCAGGTGACGGCAGGTATCCGATTCTGACGTGAAATGAGAACACGCCTGGGCGTGTTCTCATGTACTCAACAGGGTTCAAGACGAGAATCACAGCCGGTGTGTATGGGGGACGCATCGGCGCGGCCCCGCGGCGCAGAAGCGACCGCGGGGCCGTTTTCGTTGACAATACCCACTTGTGGAGCGTACAACGACCTCATCGCCGGGGGTGCCCGCGTCGGCTACGCGGGCTGAGAGTACACCCTTTGAACTTGTGCAGGTCATGCTGCTCAAGAAGGCGACCCATCTGGAAAATGCGGGGTGTGGAATTGGGAAGGCGGAATTGAAGGTATGGGAAACGTCGGGCCATGAACTCGACTGTTCCTCGATTCCACATTCTCGGTTCCTCGATTCCGCATTCCCAGTTCCGCATTCCGAATTGCTCCCATGACCCAACTTGAAGCCGCCCGCAGGGGCATCGTCACGCCGGAGATGGAGTTCGTTGCCAAGCGCGAAGACTTGCATCCGGAACTCATCCGCTCCGAAGTTGCACGCGGTAGGATGGTGATCCCCGCGAACAAAGTTCACTTGTCGAAGAAGCTCGAACCGATGTGCATCGGCGTTGCATCAAAATGCAAGATCAATGCGAACATCGGCAATTCCGCCGTTACGGGCAAGGTGGAGGACGAACTTGAGAAACTCCGTACCGCCGTTGAACTCGGTTCCGACACGGTGATGGACCTTTCGACTGGCGGCAACATCGACGGCATCCGCCAGGCGATCATCGACGCGTCACCCGTGCCCATCGGCACCGTCCCGGCGTACCAGATCATCCAGAACATCCGCGATCCGCGCGACATCACCCCCCGCATGCTCCTCGACATGGTGGAACACCAGGCGAAGCAGGGCGTGGACTACATGACCATTCACGCCGGTGTTCTGCTGGAATACGTCGCGCTCACGAGCGATCGCGTTACTGGCATTGTCAGTCGCGGCGGGTCGCTCATGGCGGCGTGGATGGTCGCTCACCATCAGCAAAACCCCTGGTACACACACTTCGGGGAACTGTGCGAGATCATGCGCGCCTATGACGTTACCTACTCCCTCGGCGACGGACTGCGTCCCGGATGCCTGGCGGATGCCAATGACCAGGCCCAGTTCGCGGAACTCAAGACGCTCGGTGAACTGACGCGGAAAGCATGGGAAATGGGCTGCCAGGTGATGATCGAGGGGCCGGGGCATATCCCGATGCATCTGGTGAAGATGAACATCGAGAAAGAACGCGAACTCTGTCACGATGCGCCGTTTTACGTCCTGGGGCCACTCGTGACCGACATTGCCCCCGGCTACGATCACATCACCAGCGCCATCGGTGCTGCGCTTGCCGCGGAGGCGGGGGCATCAATGCTCTGCTACGTCACACCCAAGGAGCACCTCGGCTTGCCGAACAAGGATGATGTGCGGCAGGGCGTGATCGCGTACAAGATCGCCGCTCACGCCGGAGACATCGCCCGCGGGCGGAAGGGCGTACGCCAACGCGACGATTCGCTTTCCAAGGCACGCTTTGAGTTTGACTGGAATCGGCAGTTTGAACTCTCCCTCGACCCCGACACAGCGCGGAAAATGCACGACGAGACACTCCCGCAGGAAGTGTTCAAAAGTGCCAAGTTCTGCTCGATGTGCGGACCGAAGTTCTGCTCGATGCGGATCACGCAGGATGTCCGCAAGCTCGCGGCCGAGGCGAAGAAGATGAGCCTGGAACTGGCGATGGCCTGACCAGGTTGGCAAATCGCTGCAGTCCTGGTGTAGATGAGAACCCGGCAGGCCTCGTTCTCATCTCCCGCAAGGGAGCGGGCAACGTTACCCGCTTCCTCGCCGGTAGTTTCAAGGTGTTGCCTTGGGCGGTTTTCAGCCCCGGCAGGGGCGTCAGATGTTAGCCCAGGGTGAAGCGCTAGCGCAACCCTGGGATAACTCAACGGGATCGTGTCTGGGAGAAATCCCTCCCGATCACTCAACTGCTGCAGGCCGTGACCACGCTCGGTCGGTTCGCCGTCGATTCGAACACAGTGAATTGGCTGCTCAATTCGCCAGACTGAAGCATTACAGCGACAGCAGCAGGCACAACAACGCGGCGGCCGCGGGGGTACTCCCGGCCCTCGTCGTCTCGCACTTCCCGGAACGGTCCGCGATACATCACCTCAACTTGCGCTTCGCCACCCGCAGAAGGAACGAACCCTTCCAGTTGCAGTTCCCGCATGCCGACCCCATTACGAACAAAGCACGGTTTGTTGTCAAACTTGATCATTCGCACCGCCGAGAACCCCGCTTCTTCCAGAAGCAACACAGGCTCAACCTCAAACGGCACTGCCCGCACCGCGCCGGCGGGGCCGGGCAACTCGGGGTTGGCGACTTCGCGCTCGCCCGCAAGAACGTGAACGAACAATCGCCCGCCTGGGCGCAAGACTCGTGCGGCTTCAGCGACAACGTTTCGTTGCTGATCGAGCGAGAGCGGAAGATTGAGTGTCCCACGCAGGCAAACTTCATCCACTGAGGCGTTCGCGAGCGGAATGTGTGCGGGCACCGGCTCGTTCATCCGGTGTTCCCACACTTTGGGCTCTGCGGACTTGAGGGTCGATCCCAGCACGACCTCTGCCGATTGCCCCACTCCACGATGGTCGAGGTCGCCCTCAAATGTGTAGACCTCCCAGAGGTTCCCATCCGGGTCGTGCGCCCAGAACTTCGTCTGCTTGGCGTAGCAGCACTCGACTCCCTCCTCGCGCTTGGTTTTCATGCCCGCACGTTCGAGTCGCTCTTGCATCGCGACCAGTGATTTCGCATCCGGTAAGCGGAAGCCCAAGTGATTAAGTGCTCCGCCCCGAGCCACGTTGTGGGTCGGTTCGAGTGAAAGAACCAGTGGTGGATCGTCCGGCTCGAACTTGGCGTAGTCGCCGCGCAGTTTGGCCGGCTCCAGGCCGAAAAGGACGCGAAAGAACGCGACCGATTTCGTCAGATCGGACACGTTTAGCGAGAGGTGAAAACGGATGCAGTCGCTCATGGGTCGCCTCACTCAAAATATGTTTCCGTCTTGCCATACTCCGCATACTTCCCACGCAGCCAGGCATGAAACTCGCGATAGTGTTTTTCGCGTTGTTCGCCACCATCAGAGAGCGCGTTATAGCTCAGATACAGTTGTCGCCGCCAGCGGTCGGACACATTCGGGTCGGAACGGTGCGGTGTGAATCCTCCGAAGACAGCCACATCCCCCGGCTCCAACACGAGCGATACAGCCTTGGCCTCATCCACGAGACCGGAAGGCAGCTCGTGATATTGCCCGTCCTGTGGACTGAGCGAGCCATTACGATGGTAACCAGGATAGACTACCGTACAGCCGTTGTCGCGGTCGGCGGAGTCGAAGGGGACCAGTACGGTCAGGAAGGAACGCGGAAAGCCCTCCCACGCAATCCAGTCCTGATGCAGCCCGTAGCCTTTCACTCCCGGCGGTTTGTAGATGAGCTTGTCCTTGAACAAACACGCCGGTTCGTCGTACAGCGTGGCGAGCAGATCAAGCAGGCGCGGATCGAACGCGAGTCGTCCACACACCGGGCCGAGGTCGATCACAGGGTCGAACGTTTCAAAGGTACATTCGCCAGTGAAGACATTGTTCTGCCAGCGACAGCGCATGTTCTTCACGTTCTTGAGATACTCGAACTCGCTAAGCAGACGCTCGGCTTCCACCAAGGCCTCACGCATGATTTCTGGGTCATAGAGCGAACGGACTACCACATATCCATCGCGCTCGTAAGTCGCGCGAAGGTGGATGTCCGACGTGGATCGCGGGGCGGGAGCGGCAATCATGAATGACATTCCTCCTTCACGGGTGTCGTGGTGGTGGGGAGGGGAGTGAGCCACGCAGCCAAGGCGAACACCCCGGCGATAACAGCGAGGTTCTGCACGAGTGGAGCGTAAGACCCATAGGCCCGCTGACCCGCCGCGAGGACGAGTGGACCCGCTGCGGATGCCACCACCGTGAGCAACTGAGCCGCACCTTGAATCTGCCCCAGGTGGGTCATGCCGAATGCCTGTCGCCAGACCGTGAAGAACACCACAGTTAGGACTCCGCCCGCGGTTCCCATCGCGGCCGCATAAGCGTAGACTTCCGCCAGCGTGCTGACATAAGGGAAACACGCGAGCGCCCCGGCCAGAATCAACAGCGACGCGGCGAGCAGAATGCCGAGCCGCATTCGCGTCGCGAGGAAACCGGCTCCGAGATTGGCAGCGAGGCCGATGAGAGGGGTGGCGGTGGTGATGGTCAGGAATACGCCTCGGTCGAATCCCCGTTCGGCCAGGAGCGACTGATTGAAGAGCGACATGCCCGCGGCCACCATACCATAAAACGAGGTCGCGATGGCGAAGACCCAAAAACCCGGCGTCGCGAGCGCTGCGAACAGCGTAAAGCTGTGCTCGGAACGATCGGGTTCTATCTCCGCTTCTGGCGCCTGTTCGTCTGTCTCCCGCGACTTCGGTTCGCGGACAAGGACAATGGCCACGGCCCCAAACGCTACCAGAATCCAGCCAAGCCCCGCCCACATCGTGCGCCAGTCGGTGTGCCAGACTTCGAACGCGGCCTTGATTCCCGCAAACGCGCCCATGAAGCCAATGGCGACCAGAAACGAATAGAAGCCGATTACAACACCGGGTTTTTTCCCCGACACTTTTCCCACCAGAGCCAAACTGACGACCGACAGGGCACTCTGGCCCAATCCGCGCGTCAGCAACACGAGAAGAAACAGGTCAAGCGGGACGGCGGACCATTCCAGCCCGCCGCGAAAGAACACCTCCGCCATCGGCAGTTCGATGGCCGTGCTATTCGTTGTGACGCGGGCTATTGCCACCACCACGCCGCCGAGCGCGACCGATACCACCGTCAGCACCAGCCGAAGCCCAAGACGATCCAGGGCCCACCCCACCGGGATGCAAAACGCAGCGCCAATCAGAGTGGCCCAGAAGTTGAGTGCGGCGTAGGGGACTCGCCCAAGGTTGAGGTCGGCAAGAAGTGGCTCCGTAACCAGACCCAGGCCGTGTGTCCGCCCGGGGAGTGTCGCGACCATCGCTGCGGCTGCGACACCCACTCCCATGATCATAGAAACCGAGAACTCCGAGCGCTTCGGGCGCGGAGCGGCGAGACGAGTGAGGGTTGCCATCAGTAGCTCCCAACCACTTCTCCGCCGTTGCGGGTTGCGATCGCAGTCCAGGTTTGCGGTTGAACGGAGTTGCTGACGAACCGCACGCTTCCATCGCACAACAGCAGATTCACGCCGCTGGTGTGGCGGCTGCGGGCAGCACGGAAACCCACGGCAGTCACGTTCGTGGGGTCGTTGGGATTGCTCGTGTTGTAATAGTTGGCGATGCAGTCGTAGATTTGGGCGTTTGGCGTATAGGCGTGGTTGTAAGTGGCACAGCGAATTTCGCCGGAAGCCCACATGAACCCACGTCGGTTGGAGAGGTTCCATGCCATCGGCGAACCGTTACAGGTGCCCGGGTTGACGGGAGTGCTGCCGTCGTAGCCGAGATACGCATAGGTCGTGTCTGGTCCGCTCGGCGGCGCCCCGAAAGCACTTTCCGCCCCATCACCCAGGATGCTTTCGGACATGGCCGCGGTGTTCGACGTGCCGTCGGTGATATCGAGGATCTTGATCGCAATCTGTGCCTGGAAAGCGCCGTCGGCGTTCCAGGGCGAGCCATAGGGCGCGCCACCATTGGTAGTGCCGGAACCAATGCACGCAGCGTAGTTGGTCGGGCCCATGTTCGACACACCATAGGCCGAACTCACGGGTTGGCTTTTGTCGGAGGGGCACAGGAAGATTGGCACGACTTGCACGACCGCAAACTGATTGGCAGTGGAGATCGTGTAGTTCGGTGGAACGTACATCGGCTGCGTCAGATCCATGCTGTTGTAGATTGCTGTTTGTTCCAGGTAGGGGTTGAGTTGCGCGAGCACGCTCCAGGAGAAAAAGTACGATGGCAGGCCGGAGGAGCCGGAATTGGCGGTGAACGCGGGCGGGAGTTTGTTCATGGCGCTCTCATAGTTGTGCAGCGCCAGGCCGAGTTGCTTCAGGTTGTTCTGACATTTCATCCGGGCAGCCGCTTCGCGAACTTTCTGGACGGCGGGGAGCAAAAGGCCAATAAGAACCGCGATTATGGCGATGACGACAAGGAGTTCGATGAGCGTAAAGGCGCGGCGCATCAGAGCAGCTCCGTGGTCAGGAGGAAACTTCACGTTAATACCTGCCCAGTTGACAAGATGTTACAGGCCTGCCCGCGGAGAGCCATCGAATTTCGGAAAAAATCCGTTTTGAGCAGCATAAACAGTGGACTTGGCAACCGAGCGCTGGTGCTGGATAATGCCCACATCTCAGCGATGAATTGAGGATTAGCGGTGGCGAAGAAAGATCCCCTCAACCCCAGGCGCTGCGCCGAGTTGCTGGCCGCGCTCGCCGCGCCCGAACGATTGAAGATCGTGCGTTATCTCGCCGAAGGCGCGCATAACGTGACGGAAATCATCGACCGCCTGGCGATCAAGCCCCTCAATGTGTCCCATCACCTGACGGTGCTGAAAACGGCGGGGCTGATCGTGGGAAAGAAGAAGGGTCGGTTTGTGTGGTACTCGTTGCGCTCCGGCGTTCTGGAGGAGGCGGTCAAGGCGGGCGTGCCGGCTGAGGCGCTCAACCTGGGCTGCTGCCAGATTGTGTTGCCACTCGGGGAAGCGGGGTCAGCACGCCAATCAAGCGGAGAATGCTGACTCACGAATGGAAGTCACGTCACTCCCCGATGACCTTGACCAGCACCCGCTTGGGGCGGTTGCCGTCGAACTCGCCGTAAAAGATTTGCTCCCACGGCCCAAAGTCCAGCTTCCCGTTCGTGATAGCAACAACCACCTCACGTCCCATCACTTGCCGTTTGAGATGAGCGTCGGCGTTGTCTTCGCCGGTACGGTTATGCTGGTAGGTTTGCGGTGAGGCATCGAACGGAGCCAGTTCTTCCAACCACTTCTTGTAATCGGCATGGAGGCCCGGCTCATCGTCATTGATGAACACGGAAGCCGTGATGTGCATCGCGTTCGCCATCCCCGTTTGGGATACTCCTCCGCTCCACGCATTTTACGACGCCGAGGGCCAAGAAGCCGAGGAAGAAGCTGATCCCGGAGACGCTGCGGGCCGTGTACGCCGACGTGGTGGCGAAGGCCGTCGAACTGCGGCAGACCGGCATGACGTACCCGGAAGTCTGCAAGGAACTGAACCGGCTCGGCTACCGCACCCGCACCGGCAAGCCGTGGCGTCACCCGCAGCAGATCATCAAGTTGGTGCGGTCGTTCGGCGGTTCCAGATGAACTTTCTCTATCGGTCATCTGGCCGGACGCCATCCTCGATGGGTTGAAGACGCTTCTCGACCGCCGTAGCACGTTGATGGCTGAAAGTGCCGTTGCCGTGGACCGACAGCACATATCCGCTCGGCTTGTACAGCATCCACAGTTCGGCGTCAGTGTCCCGCTCAAACCTGCGGCAGTGCAGGACACATCCGAGATCGAAGGTGAAGCGAGTAGCACCCGTTTCAGGCTCGACCGCTACTGACATGAGTTCCTGTCCCTCAAGTTGAGCGGTCGCCCGTTCAATCCGCCGGAATGAAGAAGAACCAGTAGCCAGTTCCAGATCGCCGGTAGTCAGCCGCCAGAAGCAGCAGTAAATCCACAGCCACCATTCCCCACGGACAGTCACCCGCCGTCTTGACGCCATTCGCTGGACGGCTTCGGATTTGGAGTCCGTGCTGAACGGCTCTCGGACATGGAGGGACGGCTTGCCGAAGTTCATCGACAGGTTCAAGTTTCGGTCATACCGAAGCCCCCAGCACGGATGTCCGTAGAGTGGCTGAAACGACCTGTCGATGGCCTTTCTGTCCATGCGGCGGCAACCCCTACTCCCCGATGATCTTGACCAGCACCCGCTTGGGGCGGTTGCCGTCGAACTCGCCGTAGAAGATTTGCTCCCACGGGCCGAAATCCAGCTTGCCCTTCGTGATGGCGACGACGACTTCCCGGCCCATGACCTGCCGCTTCAAGTGGGCGTCTGCGTTGTCCTCGCCGGTGCGGTTGTGGTGATACACGTTCGGGTCGGGGTTGAACGGGGCCAACTTCTCCAGCCACACGCCGAAGTCATGGTGCAGCCCCGTCTCGTCGTCGTTGATGAAGACGCTGGACGTGATGTGCAGGGAATTGCAGAGGACCAGCCCCTCCATGACGCCGCTCTTGCGGACGGCCTCGGCCACCTGCGGGGTGATGTTCACGAAGGCCATCTTCGAGGGGATGTTGAACGTCAGGTACTCGGTGTGCGACTTCATGCTCGTTCCCAGCGGCTCCAGCACAGCGTTCACGACCACGGACGGCCCCAGCCCCGGCTCGACCCCTCCGAGGGGCGTGGCGGGCCTGCCAGACGCCGCAGCCGGGCTTCCGGCAGGGCCAGCACGCAGCGGCACGGCCCCGGCTGGCTACCACAGTAGTATAAGGGAACAATGCAACAGGGAGTAGAACGAGAAACGGCGGCTGGACACTACCATAAGAAGACGGCCACGACCCCCGGCAAGAAGGTCGTGGCCTTGAAGTTTCGCCCAGCAGCAGACCAGACGAAGGCGGTGATGCCATGCTTTATAGTAGTGCCGACGACGGCAAAATCTACCAGACCAACCCGATCTACAGTAAGCCCAGCCTGCACAAGCCGAAGGGCTGGACCGACAGCGTTCTCGGCTACATCAACGAGGCGAAGCAGTGGGCCATGTGCGTGCTGCGGAACCGCCGCCTGATGAAACGCCCCTACGCATGGGCCGTCCACATCAACCTCAACGACGAATACCCGCCCGACCAGATCAGCCCCATGTGGAAGAAGGTCGCCCGCAAGTTGGAGGACCGAGGCATCGTCTGCCTGTGGGTGCGGGAGCCGAATGGCCTCAACAAGCTGCACTACCACATCATCGTCAAGAACCAGATCAGCAGGGCCGAGTTGAAGAAGGCCATCGAGGACGCCATGCCGCCTCGGTCGGTCGTGAAGTGGCGAAAGAGGATCGAGCCGATCATCAACGAGTGGCGGCTGTGCCACTACGTCTTCAAGGCGAAGGTCCGGGGCCACAGCAAGAAGGGCGTGCTGGTCGATGACCTGTACCGAGGCAAGCGGCTACTGTTCAAGGCCAACATGCCGTTCAGGAAGGTCGGGACCATCGGTGACTTTTGGGAGCAGGGCAAGAGCAAGACGAAGATGTGGGACGACATCAAGGCCATCGAGAAGAAGATCGGGGAAGGGCTGGAGAAGCCCAACGTCAAGCGGCTGTGCAGGTACGTCTTCGACCTGCTCGGCGGTGACGTGCCGCTCAAGGACATCGAACGCTCCTACGGCCTTGATGCTGACGGGCCTGCGGTCCAGAACTGGATAGAGTCGCTATTAGCCGGTGAATGGGCCGAGGAGGACGACGCCGAGGACGGGTAATAACGGCCTGCCGCAGCATTGAGGACCGTTATTATCGGCCTTGCACCGTTCGCCGGTTAAACCCTTGTGCTGCCGGTGTTTCGTGAGCCTTGTAGGAGTGGTGTTCTGCATAAGCGAAGGGGCTGGTCAAGGGCGTGCTTTATACCGACCCCGGCTCCGGCCCCGGTCGTATTGCAGAGTAGAGAACTCGTCAATCGAAACGAAAATCCTCTGGAACTTGGTCCCATCGGCCCGGCCCGTGGAGATCGTGACGGCCTGTTTCTTTTTCTTCTTGAAGCCCGTCGCCGTAGATACGGGTATGCCGATCCTGACCTTCTCCGAGTACGTCGCCATGCGGGAGGGCGTCCTGACCGCCACCCGCCCGCCGCTCACAGGCATGGCCCGCATCAACGCCCTGCCCACGACGGACGCCCACCGGAAGCGGCTGCACACGCCGAGGCCGGTGAAGGTTCCAAACCCCTTCAAGCCTGTCGCCCGGATCAAGCCCACCGTGCGGCACGTCACCGAGATCGTGCCGCAGAGCATGGTTGCCAAATTGCCGACGCACCCACCACGTTGACCGGGGCGAGCGGCCCACTGCACCCCGGCACGCTCACTGATCGCTACAATAGGGCTGGCTGAGCGGCAGGTTCATGCGAGCAAGAGCAGGGGTAAGCCAATGGCCCTGACTTTGGACGACCTGATTATCGAGCAGATCACGCCGGAACAATTCCAGCGATGGATCGAGCCGTGGACCGGCATCGTCACAGGACGGGTCGCCCCGGCGTTTCTAAGCAAGTTCGGGACGTGGTTTCTCCGTCGTCCCGAAGGCCGTGTTGAGATGCTGGACGTGTTCACGGGAGCCGTCGAACGGATGGCCGACCGCTACGAAGACTTCGTGGCCGAAGTCAATCAGCAGTGGTGGCAGGAAGTCTACCTCCTGTCAGAATTGGTCCTTCGCCTGCACGACGCTGGCAAGGTTCCCGACCCCGGCCAGTGCTATGCTTTGGCTCCCCACCCGGCACTTGGCGGCCCCAACCCGCTCAATGGCGACGAGGTAGACCCCCGCTTCGTGATGCTGATGGATGTCTTCGTCTGGCAGGGCATCTGCTCGCAGGCAGTGTCAGGCAGAGCCGAGCCGGGTTGACCGACCCATCTCTTGAACCAGCACGGTCGCCTCGTTAATTCACCTGCTTCGTCCTTAATGACGATCCCTTCGGCGTGACAAATAGGGTTACGGCTACGTCGTCATCAAAAACCCGGCAATTCAAGCAGGCCAGTTCACCGCAGTACCGTGTCATTTATGCTATACCCCATTGACTCGATACCGCTCGTCCCGTAAGATCATCGTGGGCATGACGGCGAACACGCTGGAGGGCTTCAAGATGACCGTGGCCGCTTACGTCCGAGTCAGCACCCGCCACCAGAAGGACGACGGGCAGCGGGCCGAGATCAAGAAGTGGCTCGACGGCAACGGAATCGACACGAAAAAAGTGACGTGGTACTGCGACAAGGAGAGCGGCACGACAATGAAGCGGCCAGAGTTCGACCGCCTGCAAGCCGACATCTTCCACGGCAAAGTGAAGACGGTCGTGCTTTGGAAGCTGGACCGCCTTAGCCGACGCCTCAAGGACGGGGTGAACACACTGGCCGACTGGTCGGAGCGGGGCTTACGGGTGGTAGTCGTGACCCAGCAACTCGACTTCAACGGCTCCGTGGGCCGCATGATCGCAGCCCTGTTGCTGGGGCTGGCCGAGATCGAGAACGAGTTTCGACGTGAGCGGCAGGCGGCAGGTATCGAGCAGGCCAAGAAGCGAGGCGCCTACAAGGGCCGGGCCAACGGCACGTTGAAGGGCAACCCACTGCGGATCAAGGAACTGCGAGATAGGGGGCTGACCGGGCCGGAGATCGCTCAAGCGACCGGCATCTCGTTGCGGACGGTGTTTCGCTACCTCGGCAGGTCGGACACCATCAAGGAGTGCGTGAAATGAAGATCACCGACCGGCTCACCGGGAATGGGGGCTGGTACATTCGTGTCAGCGGCGATGAGCAGGACACGGAGAGCCAGCGGCAGTCCGTCCAGCGATGGTTGGCCGAAAACCGGCTGGCCGTGGCCCCGCAGTTCCGCTTCGAGGACGACGGCTTCGAGCGGGACCGGCCCGACCTGCGGCCAGAGTTCCAGCGGATGTTGAAGTGTGCCGAGGCCGGGCTACTGCCGTGGGTCGTGGCTGATCGGCAAGACCGCTTCGGCACGAAGAACAAACACCAGTTCATCCACTTCATGTACCTGCTGCGGGAGGCCGGGTGCGAGTTCGTCACCACGGACGGCAAGGTGTGGACGGACGACAACATGATGACCTTCTTCGAGGGCGGCATGGGGGCCGAAACGTCGGAGAAGGAGCAGAAGGAGAAGTCGCACCGCACACTGCGGGGCAAGATCAGCAAGGCCAAGAAGGGCGAGTATCAAGGCGGTCACGTTCCGTTCGGCATGGACGTGGCGTGCTACGGCGTGGACGGTCGGGAGAAGTGGCGGGTTGTGATCGACGGACGTAAGCTGGTCGGCACGAAGCCGGGCAAGGGCGGGCGGCAGCGGCGGGTATATTCGCTGCGGCGGCTCAAGATCATGCCGAGCGGCAGCGTCGAAATCTTTGAGGGCCACCGGACCTTCCCCGCTGTCGAGAAGACCGACAAGCTGCGGTTGGCTCCGTCGAAGGACCAGCGGCTCCTCGATGTCGTCGTGGATGTGTTCACCAAGTACGCCGAGGAAGCCACCTGCCCGACCGTCCTCGCCGCCTACCTGAACACACTCAAGATCAAGCACCCCTACGCCGACCGCTGGGAACACTACCACGTCCGGGAGATGTTGAAGAACCCCATCTACATCGGGCGGCAGCGGTGGAACAGCCACGGGCAGGGACGCTTCCACGAATACCTCGGCGGCACGGAGAAGCCGGTCAAGGAGGCCCGTGGAGGCCGTATCCGGTCGAAGGCCGATTGGGTCTTGTCCGACCAGTTGTTCGAGCCGGTCGTGCCGAAGAAGGTGTGGGAAGCCGTGCAAGCCAAGCTGGAGAAGAACCCGCCGCAACGCCGGTCGCCTCGGTCGCCGGACCTGTGGCTGCGTGGCCTGTTGTACTGCTCGCACTGCGGCCAGTTGATGCGGGGTGTGAACCGCCCGACCCGGCACGAATATGTCTGCTCGACCTACGCCAAGGACAAGCGGAACGCCACCTGCCTGCGGCACTGCGTCAATCACGATGTCATCGAGGACCACATCAAGCGGTACTTGGCCGAGGCGGGCCGGGAAGCTGCGGTCATGCTGGAGGCCCACCGGACCGGCAACATCGCCCTGCTCAAGCCATTTGAGGAGAAGCACAAGGCCGTCTTCCAGAGCAACCTTGAGCCGGTGGTCAAGATCATGGCGACGCTCGCACGGGACAACGGCGAGGGCGGCGAGTTCTTCAAGCAGTGGGTCGCTGCCAACAACCATCTGAATGTGGAAGCCCCACCGTCCCGTCAGAATATGGAGCAGGTGGCCGACGAGTTCATGGCCTTGTTCGAGCCGCTCCAGAAGATGTACGAGGCTGTGTTCAGCCGCAACGCCGAGGGCGTGCAGCAGCAGTTGGCGACCGTAGAAGCGGAACACACCAAGCTGACCGAGAACGTGCTGAACTTCGACCCGGTGAAGGCGAAGCGGGCCATCCAGAAGGCGAACGCCAAGATCGGCCAGTTGGAAGAGGAGATGCAGCGGCTCGAAGGCGAACTGGTCAACTACTCCGACCTGTTCGACCGCAGGAACGAGGAACTGCGGGCCGTGTCGGTCGCCTTCGACAACGCCGAGGCCGCTCTGGATGATCCCGCCGCCGACAACCGCCGCAAGGTCAATGCGGTGCGGGCCTGCATCCAGCGGATCAACCTGACCTTCAAGCCGACCGGCAAGAAGTACCCCAAGAGCGAGTTGGCGAAGGTCGAGATCATCCCCGTGGACCAGCACGGCCCGGAGCATCCCAATGGTGCATCGTGTTCACCAGAACCAGTCCTTCCTTGACACCACTGTTGCGCACCGCCTCTTCCACTTGCGGTGTGATGTTCACAAAGCCCATCCGCGCGGGGATGTTGAATGTCAGGTATTCGGTGCGGGATTTCATCGTGCTGTTCCGGTGGGGAACTGTTTGGTGAACGCGAAGAGATGTTGTAGCCAGTCGGGGAAGGAGTCAAAGCGAGTGCAAGAATTGATATATGGAGAAGACAGAAGCCCATCACCCGCCTGAGCTGCTGCGCGTCGCCGGCGACCTCTCCCGTCGGATCTGTTTTCTCCACATCCAGCCCTTGAAACTACTGGTATGCTATTGGGTTGTTGGGATGGCTTTCTTGACTGAGACCGCTGCTCTCGGACAGATCGGGCGAAACAAACTCGATCCAGGAGCGTCATCTCTGGGAGTCGGAATGATGGGTATCCTCTCCACGAACTTCACTGAGAGTCCCATGCTTCCTCAATGCCGATCAATCCGTCGCTATTGGCCGCTTCTCGGTCTGCTGGTCGCGCTTGTGAGTCCGACGCCCATTCGCGCAGCGGATCAGTCCACCCCAGTGACGGAGTTATCCTTCCCCACCGCAGCCAATCAGAGCGTCCCCTGGAAGGATCTGGCCGGAAAGAACGCGACTGTCGTCGTGTTTCTGTCCTTCGATTGCCCCATGTCCGCGGGATATGCCAAGCCATTGAGTGACCTCGCCGAACGATATGCGAAACAAGGAGTCAAGTTCGTCGCGTTCTCCGTGACCGATGATGAACCTGCCAAAGTCGCTGAGCGGGCTAAGGGATACAAACTCGGATTTCCAGTCTTTCAAGATGAGAAGCTGCGCGCCGCCGACGCGCTCCAAGCCACCACGACACCAGAAGTCGTCGTCCTCAACGCGAAAGGGGATGTGCAATATCGTGGACTGATCGACGATGGCTACGAGCGGCGACTGGTTCCGAATCGCAAGGTATCCAAACATTATCTGGAGAATGCCCTCGAAGACCTTCTCGCGGGCAAGCCGATTCTCATCACGAAAACTGAGCCCATCGGCTGCAAGATCGTCCGTCCGCGAAAAACCGGGAACGCGAACGCGGGACCGACCTATCACAAGGACGTCCTGCCGATCCTCCAGACACACTGCCAGGTTTGCCACCGACCTGGTGAAGTCGGCCCCTTTGCGCTGCAAACATACAAGCAGGCGGTCGTCTGGGCCGATGACATCAAGCAATTCACACGCGACCGCACGATGCCGCCGTGGAAACCGCGGGACGGGAAGGAGTTCATCGGCGACCGGCGAATGAGCGAAAAGGAAATCGACACGCTGGCAAAATGGGTCGACGCCGGTTGTCCGGAGGGCGACTCCAAGGACGTGCCCCCAGCGCCAAAATTTCCAGACGGATGGACACTCGGCAAGCCGGACCTCGTTTTCGAAATGCCCGACGATTTCGTTCTCGGTCCAACGGGACAAGATATCTATCGTGTGTTTGTCTTCCCCACCGGTCTGACAGAAGACAAATACGTCACCGCACTCCAGGTGCTGCCTGGAAATCCACGAATCGTGCACCACGCGGTCACTTTGTTCGACACGACTGGCTCGGTGATGAAATCGCAAACGCTCTCCCAAACCGCTGAACGGAAGAAACGCCAGCCGGGGGATGTGGATGTCGGTCCCGGTTTCACATCGGGAATGCTGCCGGGTTTGCGGCTCAATCCAACTGAACTGTTCGGTCGTCGACCGCCGTTTGGTCCGCTGGGTGGGTGGGCGCCGGGTGTCGTCCCCCGCGAACTCACCCCGGGCACGGGATACTTGCTCCCGCACGGATCAGACCTCGTGTTGCAGTTGCATTATCATCGCAACGGTCGCGTCGAGAAAGATCGCACTCGCATCGGGTTGTACTTTGCCAAAAAACCGGTTGAGCGGCACGTCCTGGGCTTCATCATTCCGGGCAAATTCAAGATCGACAAGGACACACGCGACGGGCTGGGCTACATCCCTGCCGGGGAGCGCCACTTTGCCGCCCACGGTTCGTGGTATGCGTTGGAAGATTGCACGATTCACAATGTGATGCCGCACATGCACCTGATCGGCAAATCGGTGAAGATCACGCTCACTCCACCAGGCGGAAAAGCGGAAACACTCATCGACATTCCGGAGTGGGACTACAACTGGCAGGAGATTTACTATTTGAAGAGCCCGCTCAAGGTGAAAGCTGGCACGCGCTTCGACATCGACGCGATTTACGACAACAGCGCCAAGAATCCGAAGAACCCGAACGATCCGCCACGCGATGTGCGCTTCGCCGAGCAAACCACGGACGAGATGCTCTTTGGCTTACTCGGAGTCACCAAGGACGACCCGAAGCGAGGACTTCCGTTTGCAATCACACAAGGACCGTTCCGACTGGGCCGTTGAGCCCTCATACACAATCCGGTTGAGATTGTCGCATTCTGAACGAGCCGCGACCGCACCAGTAGTTTCAAGGGTTGTGTGGTGTTCAGTTGTTTTCTGCCCCTGCCGGGGCTGAAAACCACCCAAGGCAACACCTGGAAACTCCTGGCCAGGGAGGGCATACGTGATACCCGCTCCCTTGCGGTCGCGGCTCGTTGAAAACCAGACACAATCAAACGGACCGTGAATCAGACCGACTCTTCACGGAGAAGAGCCGGTAACTCGGCGGCGCGCGGGAAGCTCGTTTGCGTGCCGGGAAGCTGCACACTGATCGCGGCGATCTGAGTAGCTCGTTGGGCTGCAGAAGCCAGATCGCTGCCGCGTGCGAGAAAGAATGCGAGGCTCCCGATAAACGCATCGCCCGCTCCGGTTGTGTCCACGGCTTGAACGCGTGGAGCGGGGATCGCTGTCACAGCTTGACCCGTTACCACCAAACATCCGCGCTCGCCGAGCGTCAGCACCACACTCCGCGGCCCGCGATTCAGCAGTTCCCGGGCAGCAGACTCCGCTTCTGCCTGTGTTTGCACGGATTGGCCGGTCAGGAGCGCGGCTTCGTGCTCGTTGGGGCAGAGGACCGTTGCCAGTCGATATGCTTCTTGCGGCATTCCCTCTCCCACCGGCGCGGGGTTGTAGATGATGGGCACACCTGCGTCGGCGGCGATTCGCATCGCCGCGAGATTCGCCTCCGCAGGCACTTCTTGCTGACACACCAGCACGCCCACCGTTTCAATCGCTGTTCGAGAACTTTCCACATCAGCAGCGGTGAGTAAGCCATTCGCGCCTGGGGTCACAACGATAGTGTTTCGGCCAGCGGCGTCGATCGTGATGACAGCCGTGCCGGTTGAAGTGCCGTCCGTGGGCGTGAGATAACGAGTATCAATCCGCTCCTTGCGGAAGTGCTCGACCATGTCGCGGCCGAATAGGTCGCTGCTAATCCGGGCCACGAGTGTCACCGCGCCGCCCAATCGTGCTGCCATCACAGCCTGATTCGCCCCTTTCCCGCCGTAACCAGTGGTGAACTTCCTGCCGTGGATCGTTTCTCCCGGTGCGGGGAAACGATCCACGTACGTGTTCAGGTCGAGGTTGGCTGATCCAACGACACAAATCGTGGGGAAAGACATTTCGAACTCTCAAACGGCAAGTCAGCCAACACATCGAAGCGATGCGTTGACCGCGGATAGAATACGAGCAGCGCATTCTCCGTCAGGTACGGATGCTTTCGGTGTTGACTGAGTAGAAGCCCTCACTATGGCAGGAGGTCTAATGGCGGCGAGAGACGTTCAGTTCACTCCCAGGATGGCGTGTACCTGCCCAACCAAGTGGACGGGAGTGAAGGGTTTCTGGAGAAAACCGTCGGTGGCATGTAATAATCCGGATTGTGGGATCTCTTCGCGAGGATAGCCCGAGATCACCAGGACGCGGATCGTGGGGTGGATGGTCCGGATGGCGGCTGCCAGCTCGGGCCCGCTCATCGTTGGCATCATCGCGTCAGTCACGAGTACATTGAACAAGCCGGGTGAACTCTGGACCAGTTCGAGGGCCGCCTGGGGCGTATCTGCGGTCACCACTTCGAATCCGTATTGCCGGAGGACGGCTGCGCACATCTCCCGAACCGACACGTCGTCATCAACGAGGAGGATGGTCGCACTAGAGGAGGGGGCCTCTGTGGTGCGGGCGACTTCCTGCTGGGGAGGAGGAGTCTCCCGTGCGGCTGGGAGGTCGATTGTGAAGGTGGTCCCTTGACCGGGTGCCGAGCAGACGCGGATTGTCCCGCCCAAGTTGCGAACGATTCCGTATACGGTTGCCAGTCCCAATCCGGTCCCCTTGCCGAACTCCTTGGTGGTGAAGAATGGTTCGAAGATGCGGGCTTGTGTCGCCTCGTCCATTCCGCAACCGGTGTCGGACACGGTGAATCGCACGACCGATTTCCCGCCAACCTGTTCGGCAGACGTGCGGAAGACAAGTTCCCCGCCCTCGGGCATCGCATCACGGGCATTCACGGCCAGGTTCAGAACAATCTGGGTGATCAACCCGGCGTTGGCACGCACGGGCAGGACGCCGGCGGCGTACTCTCCGATCACCTTGATGTTTTCGCCAACGGTCCGGCGCACCAATGCCTCGCCTTCGCTGACGGTCGTATTCAGGTCGAGCGAGGTCAAGTCACTCGGACTTTCCCGTGCGAAGGTGAGCAACTGCCGGGTCAGGTCGGCTGCACGCTGGGCCGATTGCCGCATGGTTGCCAGCAAGGCGGTGGCGGGGTGACCTTCCGGGAGAGCGGCTGCCGCGAGTTCACCTCCGTTGACGATCACCGTCAACAAGTTATTGAAATCGTGCGCGATCCCGCTCACGAGTCGGCCGACCGCCTCGAGCCGGCGCGGCTCCTGAAGGGATCGTTCCAGTTCTGCCTCGCGTGCAAAGGAGGCTCGTATCTCGGCCGTTTGCTTGCGGATTTGACGCCGTAGCAGGAGTACCCAAACTGCAACGAGAAGACCAACTCCTCCAATCCCCAGGGTGAGATTCCGGACCTGCCGCGCCGTCCACCACGGCGCTCGCGTCGGTTCCTCGAGGACTGTCACATCCTCCTGCGATCGCAGATGGAGTCGAAACCCGACAGGGGCGTCGCCGGGCACGTCGCGGAGTGGCGAACACACACCCACGAACGACACTCGGCTCCCGGGCACGATCGCCTGCAACTCGTCAGGTGGGTTCGTGGTGGCCAGAACCCCAAGAAACCGATGTGGGCCGTCGTGGCACTTGACAAGGAGTTCCCCCTCGTGGTGGGTGACGGATTCCACCACTCCTTCAACCCGGATTAGCTCCCCCCACAACCGGCCACGGAGGATCTGATCAGATGTGACGGGATGTGCGGCAGGTGGAGGGATTTCTTTTTCTGTCTTGTGTTGCACTGAAGCGTTGACGAGGACAACTCCCGGGTCGCGCGGATCGAGGTATCCGGTGGCGGTGACGGGATCGCCGATTCGTACGGCATATGAACTCGAGGTCCGAACGAAGGCTGCGCCGGTCTGGTCTTGAATGGCGAGCATCTGGCCGCCGTTTGTATCGCGGACGAGAGTGACGATGCCGGTGATGGTCACGGGCCGTGCAAACGGCGCCGGTCCCGGAACGAAACCCCGAACCGCACCCGCGATCGGGACGGGGGCCGTCTCCTGCAGGTTACGACTTACCTCCACATCCGAGAGAGACTGGACGTGAATTCGCGCGATCGGTTCGGCGAGGCGAGTTTGGGGATTGTGCTGAGGTGAGGTGTTGACTCCGCGAACTCGGACGACGCGACCGACGAGCGTGGCGGCCTTCTCCCGGTGTGTTTCCGAGAACGCAGCGAGAACTACGCCGTTGCCTTTAGCAGTTGCAACGCGCAGGCGGACATATTTCTCATCGGTCGTCACGCTCTGGACAAAGGCCCAGACTTGGACATAGCGGGAGTCCAGCCAGCGATTATCGTCTGGGTCGAGACTGTGCGGTTCTGGTTCCGGGAGAGGTCCATGCCCGATTTTCCGGATCGCGGTTGGCGCCACGCATGGCGCAAATGTGCCTGGGTCGGTGAAGCCATCGACTTCCACCCGGTCACCGGGCACAAGGGAGAGTCTGGCTGCCGGTGGAAACTGCGTGAGATATACACCCGCTGTCTCGTCTTGGATGAACAGGTCGTATTCGCCTTGAGGGCCGGGGTTCCACAGAGTGACTGTTGCGACCAGCCGCACTGGCCGCCGTTCTGCCGCCTGCTGTGGAGATAATTCACGAACGGCTGCTGCCGAGGTCAGGAGGGCTTGCGCGTCAGTTGCGCAGGGGACCAGCGTCACGAGGCACAACAAGTACCCCATCGCAGACCTCCACGGCGCACAGGCCGCTGGGTCTCAACCCAACGAGAATGTGCATGAGGGCAGGGACCGGGAGTGGACCCGGTACGCGGCACGAAGTGCGGGATAATTGGAGTGCCCGCGGAGTCGGCCGGCGGTGTACTTTGCCCAGAAAATGAGGAAACGAATCTCACGCTTAACCTACGTCGCGACTGACATACTCGCAAGTTTTTCGGCACTTGAACCTGACCCGTCAAGTTGCCGAAGAACTAACACATTGGCAATCGTTTATGCGGCACCAATTCAGTATGGGTGGCTTCTCGATGCGAGGGGATTCGCAACTTGGTATCATGTGTAAAAATACGCATCGAGAACCTATCCATTTACGTAACGAAGGTTGTCGCCAGGTAAGGAGATACGAGCCGTGCCAGCCTACATCGACCCGCATATCCACATGATCTCGCGGACGACGGACGACTACCAGCGGATGGCGTACGCTCAGTGCGCCGCCATTTCTGAGCCCGCGTTCTGGGCGGGCTTCGATCGCGGGAGTGCGGCCGGCTTTCACGACTACTTCCGCCACCTCACGGAGTTCGAGCCGAAGCGTGCGGCGCAGTTTGGCATCAAGCATTACTCCTGGTTGTGCATCAACGCGAAAGAAGCCGAGAACGTGAGCTTGTCGCGCGATGTGATTGCCATGATCCCGGAGTTTCTGTCGCGTCCGGGTGTGCTGGGCATCGGCGAAATCGGTCTTAACAAAAACACACGGAACGAAGCGATTGTGTTTCAGGAACACCTCGATCTCGCCGCCAAGACTGACGAACTCATCCTGATTCACACTCCGCACCTTGAGGATAAGTACAAGGGGACGCGGATGATCGTGGACATGCTCAAGAACGATTCGCGCATCAAGCCACATCGGGTCTGCATCGATCACGTCGAAGAACACACCGTGAAGCTCGCGCTCGATAACGGTTTCTGGTGTGGAATGACACTCTACCCCACGACGAAATGCACCCCCGCGCGGGCTTGCGACATCATCGAGATGGTCGGCACCGATCGCATTATGGCCAACTCCGCGGGCGACTGGGGGAAATCCGATCCGCTCGCGGTACCCGAGCTCATCCAGGAAATGAAGCGCCGCGGACACAAGGAAGCAGAGATCAAGAAGGTGGTATTCGACAATCCGCTCGCCTTCTGGCGGCAGGCGAACAACTGGAAGGAATGGCCGCCGGAACCGAGCGCCAATGGCGCTGTGAGTGCAACCACTGCGAAGGCGGGCTATTGATTCAAGGCGAGCGGAGTATCCGGGCGCATTTTGGGCTTCTTCAATCAATGGCAGGTTGTCCGTCGAAGGAGGGAAGGGGCGATGATCCAGGCTCTCACGGAACCGTCCGAAGACGTTCTGTATGAAGTCGTGAATGGAGTCCGAGTGGAGAAGCCCATGGGACTTGTGGAGAACCTGATTGCGAACATCCTGATTGGCCGCCTGGGACCGTTCTGTCGCGATAACCACCTCGGTTATGCCGTAATGGAGACACTGTTCGAGATTCCTGGGAGCGGAAATGACCGCAAGCCCGATGTCGCATTCGTTTCGTTCCAACGCTGGCCCGCGAATCGGCCGCTCCCGCGCGTGAACGCCTGGCCAATTGCCCCTGACTTGGCAGTGGAAGTCATCAGTCCCACCGACAAGGCGTTCGATGTGATCGAGAAGGTTCAGGAATATTTCGCGGGCGGGGTCCGGCAGGTGTGGCACATCTACTCGCACATCGAGCAGATGTTAATATTCGATTCTCCGACTACGGTCCGTGTGCTGACGCGCGCAGACGAACTGACTGCTGAGCCAGTGGTGCCTGGCTTTCGGATGCCAATGGCCGAACTCTTTCCTCTCGCGGAGCCGGTCGCATAACATGAAGACCGACGGTGATGAATAATGTGGACGACTCGCCCTTCCGCGAAGTCTGAGAATCCGAGGGCGCGATGGACTGGAAACCGTTCTGGAAGATTCTCGAAGATGCATATCGACCCGATGCGATCGAGCATTTCGAGGCATTGAAAGCACGACTCGGCGAGCTCAAGTGGTTCGAGGTGGTGGAATTCCAGGCGCGGTTCGATGAAGCGATCGCCGCAGCAAACATCATCGATTTGTGGGGCGCGGCGTACCTCATCAACGGCGGTTGTTCGGACGATGGCTTCCGGGACTTTCGCGTCTGGCTCGTCGGTCGGGGACGGCATGCGTATGAGGCGGCGTTGCGTCACCCCGATTCCCTTGCGGACATCCTCGATGGCGATCCCGTGGATGGATTCGGCCTCGATGCAGCAGCGCTACGTGTGTATGAGCAGAAAACCGGCATGAGCGATTTCTACGATCGCCTCGATCGCGAGGAGAAGGATGCACCTCCTCCCCCTCCCGAAGGAACGGACTGGGATTTCGAAGACAGAGCGGAGATGGAGAAGCGTTTTCCGCGTCTTTGCCATCTGTACGCAATCTCTGCCGATGGGGATGAGATTGTGGAAGGCGAGTAAACGAATGACGACAACGTTCAAGGATCACTTTTCCGGCCATGCAGCAGATTACCGCACCTTTCGCCCAAGCTATCCGCCGGAATTGTTTGCATTTCTGGCTTCGATCGCACCGGGTTGCGATCTGGCGTGGGATTGTGGAACTGGCAGCGGGCAAACCGCCGTTCCGTTGGCGGAACATTTTGTCCGCGTCTTCGCAACGGACGCCAGCGCTGAGCAAGTGAAGAACGCGGAGCAGGCTCCGCGGGTGGAGTATGCCGTTGCGCCCGCCGAACGGTGCCCGCTGCCGGATCAGTGTGCCGATCTTGTCACCGTGTCGCAGGCACTCCACTGGTTCGACTTCGAGCGCTTTTATGGCGAAGTTCGTCGAGTCTGTAAACCGGGGGGTGTCTTTGCGGCATGGACCTACGATCTGCATTCGGTGAATGCGGCTATTGACCCGCTGCTGGACCGGCTGCAAAGCGAGTTTGTCGGTCCCTATTGGCCGCCCGAACGAGCGTGGGTGGACGCGGGATACCGGACAATTCCTTTTCCCTTTGAAGACATTGCAACACCCGCATTCGAGATGACCGCAAATTGGAATTTGCCCACGTTGGTGGGCTACATGAATACGTGGTCAGCGACAAAGCGATTCGAGAAGGCGAGGGGATTTAATCCACTCGACCGGCTGGCCGGAGAATTCGTAGCAGCGTGGGGTGATCCGGCCGTTGCTCGCACAGTCCGCTGGAAGCTGGCGATGCGTGTGGGCCGAGTTCACCCGTTCTGAACGGCGTGTGCTTGGAGACGAACTCGGTGCTAGGGTTGAGACAATTCGTCAAGCACCGAGTTGCCTGCAATGCCCGAACTCTCTGCCCCCACCTTAATTCGTTCGCCGGAGCCACAACCGCTGGGCCCAACGGTGGTCCGGGCCGCAGATCCCCCCTTGCAAACGCCGAGTACCACCGACGAGACGCTCGTGAGGCCGAGTGGTACAGCACCGCAACCCACGCGGAGCGCTTCGGGTTCGGCTGGATTTGCGGAGGAGACGCGGCAACTCCTCCGTCGGCGGCTTCTCCTCACCCACTCCGTTGTCGCGTTGGCCATGGCGTTCATGGTCGTGGTGAACCTGTTCGGGGTTCCCGTGTTGCCATGCGATGCCGGCCTGGGGCGATGGGTCGTGGGGTTCCCTCTGCTCGTGTGTGGACAGAGCATTGCGGGGTTGGTGTTCCTGTTGCGTCGGCCAGATGCGTCGCTGTTCGCATGCCGGCTCGTGGAAGTCTCTCACTTCGGTCCTCTGGGTCTCTTCGCGGGAGTCGCGCGATACCTCGTGCTTTCCGTGCCCCCCGCGTGTTCAGACGATATGCGGTATTCGCTCGTTCTCTACCGTTTCGATGCCGTGATGACGAACTATCCCTGCGTCTTCGCCGTCATCTTTTACGGCGTGCTCATCCCGAACACGCGGCGCCGAAGCCTTATTGGTGCGGGGGTGCTCTGCGTTATTCCGCTCCTGGCAACTCTGATCGCGGCGATTGTTAACCCGGTTGTTCGCGAAGCCCTGGCAGCCATCTTTCCTATCACCATTCTGCCGTTAATCATGGCGGGCGTGATCGCGGTATTCTGTGCGTCGCGCACAATCACCCTCCAGCGTCAGGCGTACGATGCGCTCCGCGAAGCCAAGCAACTGGGTGCCTACACTCTGAAAAAGAAGCTCGGTGAAGGTGGAATGGGCGAGGTGTGGCTTGCGGAACACCGGTTGCTGAAACGCCCCTGTGCGATGAAATTCATCCGTGCAGAACTCGCGGCCAATCCCGACACAGCCAGACGATTTGAACGCGAAGTGCGTGCCGTCACAACGCTCACGCACTTTAACACCGTCCGCATCTTCGACTATGGCAGCAGCGATGATGGCAGTTTTTACTACGTGATGGAATACCTGGACGGCCCGACGCTCGACAAACTCGTGAAAGAGCGGGGATCACTCGCTCCCGGGCGTGTGGTTTATCTGCTCCGGCAACTCTGCGGTGCTCTGGCTGAAGCGCACAGCGATGGCATGGTTCACCGCGATCTGAAGCCGAACAACATTCTGATCGCCGCTCTCGGCGGCCAGCGCGACGTGGTGAAATTGCTCGACTTTGGCTTGGTGCAGGATCACAGCGCCACCGAAAGCGACGACCGCATCACGCGAGCTGGTACCGTTCTTGGCACGCCGAGCTATATGTGCCCGGAACAGGCCGGGGGCGAAGCTGTTGATGCCCGTGGTGATCTCTACAGCCTCGGTGCGGTGGCGTTTTTCATGTTGACTGGCCGACCGCCGTTTGAGGGGAGTTCGGTGGGGAAACTCATCAGTGCACACCTCACGCAACCCGCTCCCGATGTTCGAACTCTCCGTATCGACGTGCCCGCCGATCTTGCCGCAGTGGTGGCGAAATGCCTCGCGAAAGACCCCCGTGCGCGTTTTCAATCTGCTGCAGAGCTGGACTCAGCACTGGCCTCCTGTTCCTGTAGTATGGACTGGAACGCGTGTGTTGCTGCAGAGTGGTGGCGTGGGAACGAGTCCTCGGCACACTCGAAGACCGAACCCGATTGCAACGTGACTTTCATCCATACATGACGACTTTTCTTGCTCTCGAAACCTCCTGCGACGAAACGGCCGCAGCAGTTTTTACTGACGAACTCAAGGTCCTTTCCAGCGTCGTTGCATCGCAAACAGACCTGCACGCACGGTTCGGCGGCGTGGTGCCGGAAATTGCCAGTCGGGCCCATTTGCGTAATCTCCTTCCTGTCGTGGATGAGGCGCTCGTTCGCGCCAACGTCACCTTGAAGGACATCGGCTGTATCGCGGTGCACAATACGCCGGGTTTGGTGGGCGCGCTTTTGGTTGGGGTGAGTGCAGCGAAGTCGCTGGCGCTCAGCCTCGACGTCCCCCTTATCGCGGTCAATCACATTGCCAGCCATATCTTCGCCTGTCGGCTTGCGGCGGAGCGTGACATCTTCCCTTGCGTGGGGCTTGTGGTCAGTGGAGGGCACACAGCGCTCTTTCGTTGTGATACGGCCCTGTCGCTGGAACTGCTCGGCGGCACGCGCGACGACGCCGCGGGCGAAGCCTTCGACAAAGTCGCAGCGATCCTGGGCCTGGGGTTTCCCGGGGGACCAGCGGTGGAACGCGAAGCCACCACTGGCGATCCGCGAGCGTACGATTTCCCTCGCACATTCTTCGACGATGGCCGGCTGGAGTTCAGCTTTAGCGGACTGAAGACGGCTGTGATGTATGCCTGTCACGGTCAGGATGTGAAGAAGGCAGCTCCGCCCGGTCCCGGGCAGAAGCGTGCAGATCTCGCTGCGAGTTTCCAGGCGGCGGTGGTCGATGTGCTGGTGTTGAAGTGCAAGCAGGCGATTCGCAAAACCGGTTTTAGGAGATTGGCTGTGGGTGGAGGAGTGAGCGCGAATAAGCCCCTTCGCGCCGCACTCGCAGCAATGTGTGCCAGGGAGGGGGCGGAATTGTTTATTCCGCCGCTTTCGCTCTGTACCGATAACGCTGCAATGGCCGCGCTGGCGGTGGAGAAATGGAAACACGGCGATTTCGCCGCGCTCGACCTGGATGCAGAACCGAATTGGCTGTAGCCCCGAGCAGAAAGCGGAGGATAGATCAGTGAGCAGAGGGAAGGCGGCTGTCTTCTGCCCACTGTTCTCTGCTCTCTGAGCTCTTCTGGTCTACTTCTTCTCTTCCTTCGCCGGTGTTTCTGCCTTGGGTGCAGCCGCCTTTTCCTTCCTCTTGGCGGCGCGTTCCTGGTTGGCTTTCTCGGCGCGAGCTTTCTCCTCGGCTTCCAGTTTCTTCACTTCGGCGTTGACCACCTCGCGGTCTTCCTTCGGCAGGTAGACACCGGGACCGAGACGCATTTCGTAACGCTTCCGGCGCTTTTCGGTCTTCTTCCGCTTGTCGCTGGCAGGATTGCCCATGATCCACTCCGTATCTGTGTATTGGTAGTGATTCACCTAAGTTAGCAGGTGCGAAGCGAACGTCGAGGTGTGATACGCAGTGATGAGTCTGGAGATGTTCCGGCAATTATGCACACCCGCCGGGCAAGCGGCCCTCGCGGAAGCGGCTTCGCTCGCGCCGACGGAACCGATGTTCCTGCAGTGTTTCGAAACTCTCCACAAGCAGCACCCGCCTGAACTGGCCAAAGCCGCCCTGGAAACCGCGCTGTTGCGAATCCGCGCCCGCGAAAAGTTCATCCACGCCGACCGGATGTTCTTTACGCGCCAAGCTCTCGAACAGGCCTCGAGTGAGGTTGTCGCTCGGCATCGGGCCAACCGGTTCGTCAGCTTCGGCCAGATGGCGGATTTGTGCTGTGGGATCGGCGGTGATGCACTCACACTCGCAGCGGCAGGTGTGAAGGTGGAAGCGGTCGATAGTGATCCCTTGCGGATCGCGATTGCGGAAGCCAATGCGGCAGCGCTGGATGTTGGAGATCGCGTGCGGTGCCACATTGGGGATGCGGTTACGCTTCCTCTGCCGGAAGCGCGAGCTGCCTTTGCGGATCCGGCTCGCCGGGCGGATGGCCGCCGTTACCTCGATCCGGAAGATTACACGCCACCGCTTTCTGCCATTCGCGGGCGATTCCCCGCAGGCTTTCCACTTGCGGTGAAGATCGCCCCCGGCGTTGCGTGGAGCGATCTTCGGGCGACAGATGCCGAAGTGGAATTCGTCTCGCTTGGGGGTGAATTGAAAGAATGCGTGTTGTGGTTCGGTCCTCTCCGAACAACGGGCCGACGAGCAACCGTTCTGCCTGCCAGCGCGACGTTATGCGCAGAAGTTCCGCAAGAACCATCCCCGCCTCAGCCCGTCAGAGAAATCCTTTACGATCCCGATGCGGCGGTCACTCGGGCCGGGCTGGTTCACGACCTCGCCGAGCAACTCGATGCTCACCCTGTTGATGCCCAGGTGCAGCTTCTCACTGCCAATCAGCACACACCCACGCCATTTGCGACAGCGTTCGCCGTGGAACACGTCGCGCCGTTTCACATCCGACGCCTTCGTGATTACCTGCGCGAACGGCACGTCGGCCGGGTGACACTCATCAAGCGGGGGTCGCCAGCCGATGCCGACGATCTGCTCAGAAAACTGAAACTCGTCGGTCCCGAACACCGCACGGTCTTTCTCACTCGTGCAGATGACCAACACGTTATGATTGTGTGCTCGGGAATCCGGTAACAGGCTTGCTGTAAGCGGGATTTCGGGGTTCTTGACAAACTGGCATTGACGTATGTTGCTGGCTCTGCCATACGGCCGCTCCAAGCCTGGAAACAATACACGGACGGAGGTGCCCGATGCTCCGCGTGGCTGCATTGCTGGGGGTACTCGGTATGACGACTCTTGCGCTAGCGGATCCGCCGGCCTCAACCCCCACCACCGATCTGGAGAAACTGCAAGGTTACTGGAAGCCGCTTCAGTGCGAACTGGAGGGGAAGGGGCAGATGCCCACGGAAGTGATGAAGCAGATCACGGTGGTGTTCGACAAGAGCGCGTATTACTTGTATTTCAAGGACTCAAGACTTGACAAGGACGGCAAGCCGATCATCCTTCGGCTGGCGCTGGCGAACATCGCCCTGGATCCAACGACCGGACCGAAGTCGATCACATTCGAGTTCGCCGATGGACCGCTCAAGGGAAAGCGGAGCCACGGCATCTACGAACTGGCCGGCAACCAACTGAAACTCTGTTACTGCTCGGTGGACAGGCCAAAACCGACAAAGTTCGAGTCCGCCCCCGGCAGCGGGTGCTTTCTGGAAACGTGGGTCCGTCAGAAATAGCTCTGAAACCCGACGAAATGACCCCGGATCGAAACCAAACATGGTTTCGATCCGGGGTCATTTCGTCGGTGGATATGGGGGCATTCGCCATTTCGCGTAGAATTGCTTGGCCCGAACCCGCCAATGTCGTGGCGTGTCCGATCGGGCATGATTACCCTCGAAAAACAACGCGAGTTGGCCTCCCTGATGGATGCTCACACGCTCGAATTGCTCGGTTTTGATAAGCTCCGCGCGCTGCTGGCCGGTTATACCGCGTCGTCGCTTGGCCGCGATCTGGCGCAGCAGCTTGAGCCGTCCACCGACCTCGCAACAATACGCAAAGACATATCACTTGTTTCCGAGATGGTCACCGCCCTCGGACTGAACCAAGCTCCGCCCTTTAGCGGCCTGCATGACGTTCGGTTGATTGCTCGCCGGGCTGCCATCGGCACGATGCTCACGGCCGAACAGCTCATCGAAGTGTCAGAAGCCCTCAACTGCACTGGCGCCATGTATCGCTACCGGATGCGTCTCGCGGAACACCTTATCGGCCTTATCGACCATCTCTCCGGCATCGAAGACCTTGGCACAGTCGGTAAATCCATCGGCGGCTGCATCGACGCGAGAGGACACGTGCTCGATATGGCCAGCCGTGAACTCGCGGCTGTGCGGCAAAAGCTCTATGAACTCGATGAGAAGGTGAAGGCCGAGGTCAGGCGGTTGTTGCGCGACCCGGAATTACGCAAAGTTCTCAGTTATCCGAACGCGACGATTCACGGCGATCACTACGTACTGCCGGTTTCAGTGAACTACAGGCACAAGGTTCCCGGTGTGGTCCATCGGGTGAGTAACACGGGAGAAACGCTCTTTATCGAACCGGCCAGTATCGCGGGGCTGAGTGCGGACCGCGTGCAACTTAAAGCAGACGAAGACCGCGAGGTGAAACGAGTTCTTCGACGATTGAGTAGCGAGGTAGGGAGAGTCGCCAAACCGCTCATCTATGCTCTCGAAGTCATCGCGAAGCTCGACCTGATCACTGCCAAAGCCCGGTTTGCCCGTGATTTCAATATGTATGCGCCGGATATCAATTCCGAAGGTCGCCTCTGGCTCCGCAATGCCCGTCACCCACTTCTTGAAGCTCTCTTCCGCAATCCCCCCACCGACCAACCCCCCAACGCAGAAAGCGAACCAGCCAGCAACCCTCCAACGCGTACAGTCGTGCCGATCGATGTTCGCCTCGGGATTGGGTTCAACTTGCTCGTGGTGACGGGGCCAAACACCGGCGGGAAGACAGTCACATTGAAAACAACGGGTCTCTTATGTTTGATGGCCCAGTGTGGAATGCATATCCCGGCGGGGGAAGGAAGTCTCGTTCCGGTCTTTCGCCACATCCTCGCGGACATCGGCGACGAACAAAGCCTCGAGCAGTCGCTCAGTACGTTCAGTTCGCACATCTCCCGTATCGCTTCTATCTTTCAGGTCGCGGATTCCGAAAGTCTGGTGCTTCTCGACGAACTGGGGGCAGGTACCGATCCGACTGAAGGCGCGGCACTCGGCCGCGCAATTCTCGATCAACTCGATTCGGTCGGTTGCCGGGCAATCGTCACCACCCACCTCGGCGATCTGAAGACCTATGCGTTCAACAATCCACGAGCCGAGAATGGCGCGGTGGAGTTCGATGTCGAGACGATGCGGCCAACCTACCGACTGCACATCGGCCAGTTTGGGATGAGTAACGCTCTCAAGATCGCCCGCCGGCTGAAGTTACCGAAAGAACTACTCAAAAAGGCCCATCGCTACCTCAAGAAACGAAAAGGCAAGAGCGGTGAGTTGGTGCGGCTTCAGGAATTGCGCATCGAAGCCGAACAAGCCAAGGTGGAAGCACTCGCAGCCAAGCACGAAGCGGACCGCGAAAAAGAAGCTCTCGCGCGTGAGCGTGTCGCACTCGAAAAAGAAGCCGCCGAAAAAGCAGCTCTGAACGAACTCCGGACGAACCTCAAGCCCGGGACGGTGGTGAACGTGCAGCGGTTCGGATCAACTGGCCGCGTGGTGAAGGTCGATGCGAAGAAGCAGACGGTGACGGTCAGCGTGGGGATCGGTCAGTGGGAAGTGCCGTTTGATGAGATTTTCCCAGCCTGATCAGGCACGGAAGACGAAAGTCAGGAATCAGAGTGATTCTTGTCCTGAGGTGTCAGTTTCTCGTTCTCCAACTCTTGAACAGGCTGCACATTCTCTGACGTCTCGTTGCGAAGTAAGGATGGCTTCACTTTCTCCAGGTAGCTCACGAGTACGCCGAGCATGAGCCCTTCGATAATCACGACGGGTATGTGAGCCAGCAGAACGAGTTTCGCGAGCGTCGGCCACTCATGCTTCCCACCGAAGAGCAGAACGAGGAAGTTGAGGACGACTGTGACCGCAACAGTTCCGCCGCCGATCACCACTCCGCGCACGAAGGTGGGTATCCCAACTCTGCGGAGTACAGGGTAAGCCCCTCCCGCCGCGAGAGCGGGGAGGCTCACGATGCACGCATTGATGCCGATGGTGGTCAACCCGCCGTGTTGTAGCAGGGCGTACTGAAGGGCAAGGCCGATGGCGATGGCAATCGGCGCGCGCCGACCAAGCACAACCCCCACGAGCCCGTTCAGGATCAGGTGAACGCTCGTTGGCAGAACTGCCAGCGGAATGTGAATGCTCGACGCCACGAAGAACGCCGCGGACAGAACGCCAATCCGCGGGATCTCTTCTTCGCGAATCTTCCGTAGCGCGAGAAGAAGGAGGACAGTGAGCCCGGCAAAGCCAGACGCCCACCACGGAGTAGTGAGCGCCCCGTCCGAAAGATGAACGGCGAAAAATGACAAGCCCATACCAATCACTTCCCGCCCACCACAGCCACACGTGCCGGTGATTTCTCGACGTCGTCGAGTTCAATCCGCAGATCGTCGGTGCGATTCGAGCGGTCGATGATCACGGTGACTGTTTGCACACCAGACTTGAGATCGAGAACAGTGTCCGGCTTCACCTCGACTGGTGCGTTACCGACGTAAACACTCAACCCTGCGACCGAGTTGAACTTGAGTTTTATACTGCCGGGTGTTGTCACATCGAGCTGGAATCGCAGCACCGTTTGCGCAGCGGTGTTCGACCAGACAGAGAACTTCGGAAGTTCCCCGAGAGGTAATTCGCCGGATACTTTCGAGTATGCCGGCGACCAGATAAACGGGTTATCTGCTTCAACAGCTGCAGAAACGCGAGTGCGGCGGAACAGATCCAGGTTGGCGTTAGTGGCCTCGATGACCTGCCACCGCCGGACGACGCGGGCTTTACTGGGGGCATACGCTCCGCCGACCTTGCCGAGTTCCGAGAGATACTTCACCAGATCCGCGAAGTCTTGCTTGGTGAGCTGATCGGTCAGTCCCTCCGGCATGAGCGATTTCGCCGCCTGGGCGCGTTCGATGATGTCCTTCGTCGGCAGCGAGATTTCTTTATCCTCGGCGGTGCGGAGAACGAGGTTGCCATCGGCTTCGCGTACCTTCACGCCCTGGAACACCTTCTCGTCGGCGGTCACGACGCGCAGTGCGTGGAAGCCTTCTTTGATGGCCTTGCTTGGCAAAAGCAGCGATTCGACCAGATAGTCGGGTTGAGCGCTGGCCCCGATGCTCGTCAGATCCGGGCCGACTTGCCCACCGGCTCCGGCGTAAGCATGGCAGGCCACACACTGCAACTCCTTGCGACGGAAGACGAGTTCGCCGCGCGCGGCATCACCCGTCTTGAGTGCATCCGCCGTGAGAGCTTTAACTTCCTCCGGAGTGGGTGGCTTCTTGGCTGCGCCGAGGTCGCCCGCTTTCGTGATGATGGCGATCAGATCGTCGGCAGCCTGGCCCGATGCACGCACGGTCTTGAGGCCAATCTTGGCGACATCGGCGTTCAGTTTTTTCCCCGCGAGTGCCTTCGCCAGCACACTGGCGCCACCCTTGCGGTTGAGGAATGCCGCGAACAGGTCGGCGAGTTCTTCGTCCGGTTTGGCGTTGGGGAGGAACTCGGCCGCTTTGGTAGCAGCGTCGGCGAACTTCACGCCGGTGTAGGCGATGATGGCGTCGCGTTGGAACGCGACGGGTGATTTCGGTGAAAGTAAGGCGTCGAAGGTCGCTTGCATCCACTCCCCGCCCATCGCGACCAGCCCGTCGAGTGCGGCGCGGCGATCCTCGGAGGTGCCCTTTTCGTCGGCGGCGATCTTGGAGAGCAGCAATCCGTGTTCTCCCAGCTTCCACAGACCGGCGATCCGCATGGCGGCCCGACGCACTGCACCTGTGTCAGCAAGCAGGGATTGCAAACCCGAGGCTTGTTTCGGCGCGGGAATCTTGCGCGTGCGGATGGCATCCTCGACTGCTTGCGCGAGTTCGGCGCGCTGCGCGGGCGTGACGCCAGAATCGCGCCCGGCGTAACTGAGTATTTTCACGAGTTCTTCCGGCCCACCGATTTGCGCGAGCAGCAAATACATGTTCGCAGTGTTCTCTTTGGGCAGTTTGCCGCTCTCAATGAGAGCGAGAACTGGCTTGACCGTGTCCTTGCTTCCCACCGCGTTCAGTGCGAATGCGAGTTTCTTCGCATCGCCGCTGAAGGTGAGCTTCCCCGCCTGGAACTCCGGCATCCAGTACGGTTCGAGTTCACGGATTGTGAGCCACAGGGCGTAATCGAGCGTGCGGTCCATTGGGCGGTAGAGGACGCGCAAAGCAACATCAGCCGCTTCCGCGGATTTGAGGAGTGCGACGGCACGAATCGCTTCTAAACGGACACGTGGATTCGGATCCAGGCACAGGATGCAGAGTTCGGCTCTGGTCCACGCCTGGTTTGCCTCCCAGATCGCAGCATCTTTTTCATCCATCGGCTTTGCGTGATCCAAATTGTACGTACATGCCCGGACTCCTGCCGTGCGAGTCTGGGCGGTTTTGAGGTGCGCCATTTCGGTTGCGCCGATCATCTCGCCAAACGCGAGAGAGAGCCAGATCGCCTCAAGATGTGCGTGCTCGTCTTTCTCCGTCAACTGCTGAACCCATTTCCTCAACTCTGGCAGTACCTTCTCCGCGCCGCGCTCCTTCAGCACGCGCTTGGCTTGTTGGCGTGTCCATTGTTCCGGCGACTTCAGTTGGTCCAGCAACTCGGGAATGGTCGCGTTCACTAAGTCTGGTCTTTTCACCAGTGGCCGACCCTTCGCAGTCACGCGCCAGATGCGGCCGTGGGTCTTGTCGCGGCGCGGATCGCGGAAGTCGACTTCGCCGTGCTGAATGATCGGGTTGTACCAGTCGGCGATGTAGAGCGCGCCATCCGGTCCCATCTTGGCGTCAATGGGTCGGAACGCCGGGTGGTTGCTCTTGATGACTTCCGGCATTTCGCGGCTGGCGAACGTGCTGCCGTCGTCAGAGAGCTTGAAGCGACACACGCGATGCCCGCGGAAGTCGCTGGTGATGCAGTCGCCCTGCCAGTCGTCCGGGAAGTGTCGCCCACTGATGATCTCAAGGCCACAGTGCTTCGGGCTACCGGGGTTCAGACCGTGAAGGATGCGCTGGGTGTGCGGACCTTGTGACGCCGGGTAGTACGCGCCGGGCACGCCGTGCGTGATTCCTTCGCCGTTGGCGCCATCGGTGATGAACGACTGCCCGTATTTGTCGAAGGCGTGGCCCCAAGTGTTCCAGAATCCGCGCACGAACACATCGAGGTTGCAGTTGTCCGGATTGAATCGCCAAATGCCACCGGCATTCAATCGCTTGACGCCAGTTGGCGTCTCGATGTGGCTGTGGATGTAAACGGACTGGTTGAAGTAGAGGCGGCAATCAGGGCCCCAGCGGAACGTGTGGATGATGTGGTGCGTATCTTCCGTACCGAAGCCGGAGAGCAGGATCTTCTTCTTGTCCGCTTTCCCGCCGGGCTTCGACGCCGAGAGAAACACCAACTCGGTGCTGTTCGCCACATACGCTCCACCGTCACCCGGTTCCACGCCGGTGGGGATGAGCAGACCATCGGCGAAGATCGTGACCTTGTCGGCTTTGCCCACACCTTTGGTGTCTTCGAGAATGATGATCTTGTCGTTGGCCTTCTCGCCCGGCTTGATCTGTGGGTAGACCTCGCTCGATGCCACCCACAACCGCCCCTGTGGGTCGAAGTTGATCTGGATCGGCTTCGCCAGAAGCGGATCGGCCGCGAAGAGGTTCACCTCGAACCCTTCGGGGAGGATGAATGTCTTACGTTCCAGTTCCGGATCGGGGTCTGGAACCTTCGCGTCGCGTTGCGCGAACGCCAGAGCGGGGGATAGTACCAGCAGCAGAGTGGGGAAGAGGTATCGCATGAGGGAAAGTGTGTTGGGAGGTTGGGTGGCGCGCCTTATTTCACAGACTTCCGAATCTTGGCAATCTCATCTTCTTCTTTCGCGACCAGTGGATCGAACTCGGCGACTTCCTTCGCGTTCTTTCCCTGTTCGTGCTTCCGGAAACCAAAGAGATATGTTTCGTTCTGCGGTCGCCAGCGATAGAAGAAAAGTTCGTTTTTGGCGATGATCGCATTACGTAGTGGGGTCAGTTTCTCTGCCGCTTCGCGTCCGGCTTTATCCCAGCGAACCTGAGGAGTACGGACACCGAGACTTCCCAGAAAGGCAGGAGCCGTCGCTTCGTACCCGAGTTCGGTTAGGTGCAGTGGGTTGATCATCAGCTCGGAGAGTTGCGGTCCGAGTTTATCGGCAGCTTGAAGCGTGCAGTAAGCGAGAGCCCGGGCCATAGTCTCCTGTAGAGGTGCAAAGTAGAGCTTGCGCTTCTCCGCGATCTTTTGGATGGCTCCAGCGTACAACTCCAAATTGCGATTCTGCTTGATCTGGTCCGGATACCCCGGCGCTTCCATCGCTGGAGGAGGTGAGAACAAGACGATCCGCGCTTTGGCTGGCTCTAACGCGTCGAGGAGTTTTTCCAGCCCCTTCTCGAACTTGGGTAATCCTTCCTTCCCCTCGAACGATTCGTTTGTGCCGTAACTGACGAAAATCACGGTGGGCTTGAGCGCCAACGCTTGATCGACCAGTTGTTTGAAGCAAATGGCGGCGTTGTTGTAATCGAAGCGTCCCCGCGCTTCGCCGAAAACCGTATCCCCACTCCAGCCCAGATTCCGCAGCGTGATGTTCTTATCGTGGTTGGCGGCAATCAGAGCCGTTTCCCAGTAACCGGAACGCTGTTCGCGTTCCACGAGCGTATTGCCAAGCCACACAATGCGGTCGCCGTCTTGGAATTCGAACGGCTTGGGTGCAGGCTGGGCAGGTTGCGCAACGAAGAGCGCGGTGAGTGAGAGAGAGAGGAGCATTCGGTTCCTCGCGAACGGGTGATTCAGTCAAGTTACGCGATTGGGGCGGTGGTGGCGAGTCGGCTTGTAGTTGCGATTGACACAACCGGTCCGTTGGGTATCGTGTCGCGTCTTGCTGTCATGATACCATCCCGCGAACGCGGGAATCGAGATGCCAAATCGACGAGTGTTGCTGCGCTGGGTGCTGGGCGGGGCGGTCGCCGTGGTCGCACTGGGACCACCGGTGGCGCTTTACCGCGCACAGTACATCCACGCCAAGCGGTTCCGAGAAGTCGAACCAGGGAAACTCTACCGCTCTGGCCAGATGACCGCCGATGGCTTCCGCGAAACGATTGAACACTACCACATCAAGACTGTCGTCAATCTTCAGCACGAAGAACCCGATCCATTGTTAGCGAACCACTGGCTCGGCAAGGGAAAGATTCGCGAGAGCGAATTGTGCCGCGATCTCGGTGTCAAGTATGTGTTGCTGACGCCAGACTTGCTTCCACCCGGCAACACGCTGGAGATGGAGCCACCCGCGGTGGCAGAGTGGCTCAAGATTCTCAACGACGAGAAGAACTACCCAATCCTGCTGCACTGCAAGGCGGGTCTGCATCGCACCGGTCGGCTCACGGCGATTTATCGGATGGAATACCACGGTTGGTCGGCGGGTGAGGCGCTCCGCGAATTGCGGGATAACGGCTATGGCTTCAGCGCCGCCAACGAAGGCGACGATTTCGTGATTCAATTCATCGAGAACTACAAGCCGCGACGGAAGGGGGTCTGCCCATGATCACGACCCTCGATCGAATGTTCCTCGTGAACTATTTCCGCTCGTACATGATCGTCTCGGTGTGCTTGATTTCGCTGTTCATCATCATCGATCTCTTCACGCACCTGGACGACTTCGTGAACAAACCAGGTGGGTTCATCGCATCGATGACGCTCATCACCACGTACTACGGCTATCGCGTCCCGCTGCTCTTTGACCTGATGGGCGAATTCTTCACGCTCTGCGCGGCGGGGTTCTCCGTCTCGTGGATGCTGCGATCCAATGAACTCCTTCCTCTTCTTTCAGCGGGAATTCCCACGCGCCGGGCGATCCGTTCGATGCTGATCGGCTCCGCCATGACGTTATCCCTCACTCCGCTGAATCAACAATTCGTGATACCCGAAGTGGCCGACGAACTCATGAAACAGCGCGACGACCTCGACGGAGTGAAGGCACAAGTTCTCATGGGAGCATACGATTCGAGTGGAGTACACATTGAAGGGCTGGCCGGTTTCAAGAAGGATCGGAAGGTCGATCGGCTGTGTGTGACCTTCCCCGAGAATGCGCCGAGCGGAATGATCCACCTCACGGCCGCGGAGGGGGTATATATTCCTCGGGGTGACGGTCCTCTCACGGGTGGATGGCTCATGACCGGTGTCGAAGACACGGAACGTCTCGCCGACCGGCCGTTGCCCGCTAACCTCACGATGCTTGGTACGGGTCGGTTCTTTCTGAAAGTACAGGAGGCCGACTACGATACGGTTTGTCGCGGCGGAACGTGGTACGTCTATGCCTCGACCACGCGGTTGCAAGAAATGCTTGTCGATCCCGAGCCGCGGCGCCGAGGGAAAATGGCCGTTCTCTTCCACTCGCGACTCACTCGCCCGCTGGTCGGCGCGGTGATGGTGCTCTTAGGCCTCTCAGTCATTCTGGGTAATCCCAACCGCCACGTGATCATCAGCGCCGGGTTGTGTCTAGCGTGCTCGGCCGGATTGTATTTGTTCGTGATCGCTTCCAAGTATCTCGGCGACCAAGAACTACTCCCCGCACCGCTCGCTGCCTGGCTCCCGGTGATCGTTTGGGGTCCACCCGCGCTCGTTGCTTTCGATGCCGTGCATACGTAGTGGCCGAGCAACCAAGCGGAGCTATTGACGCGTCCTGATACTCCGCGCTTCGATGGCGGGCGCTTTGATTCTGCTCTTGACACAGTTACCGCGCTCGGTATCTCCTGCATCCTTTGAATCGGGTTGCTCTGCTGAGTTGGGGGGATATCGAGCGCCCGTCTCTGCCTGGAGGAAGTCCACGATGAGCAAGTTGACCCGTGGGGCCGCGGCCCTACTGTTGGGTTCAGCGCTGGCCGCTTCGGCTCTCGCTCAGCCGCCGTCACCTCCCGCACCGATGTCACCGGTGGCACCACCGGTCACACCCGTCGTGCCGTCCGTTACACCGCCCGCGCCCAAGCCGGAAGTGCGGCCCACCGGCACCGCCGCTGTTGTGAATAACCAGATCATTCCCGAAGTGGCTGTCTACCGCGCGCTGCGGCAGTTCCCCGATCAACACAAGGACATGGCCCGGAAGGAAATCCTGGCTCATCTGATTGAAAATGCGCTTATCGATCAGTACCTGAACGCGCTGAAAGTTACCGTCGAAGAGAAGGATGTGGACAAATTGCTGGCCGATCTCAAGAAGGAACTCGCCGACGCCAAGAAAGACTACGCGAAGGAACTCGATGCGATGATGCTGACGGAAGCCGAATTCCGCGTTGAAGTGGTCGCTCAGATGAAGTGGGAGAAGTTCGTCAAACAGCAGGCTACGGACGCCGCTCTCAAGCAACTATTCGACAGCAGCCCGGATGTGTTTGATGGGACCATGGTCCGCGCCCGGCATATTCTCCTCACACCCGGCAACGACGAAGCAAAGCAGAAGGAAGCAGCAGGAAAACTTCGCGGGATCAAGCAAGTAGTTGAGCAGGAGGCTGCCAAGGTGGTTGCCGCTCTGCCGCCGACCGCCGATGCCCTGCAGAAAGAGCAAGCCAAGGCCAACAAGACCGACGAACTGTTTGCTGCGTATGCGAAGGAATACTCCGTCTGTCCGTCCAAGAAGGATGGCGGTGATCTCAATTATTTCCCACGAGCCGGCGCGATGGTCGAGCCATTCGCGAAGGCGGCGTTCGCGCTCAAACCGTTCGAGATGAGCGATGTCGTGGCCACCGAGTTCGGCTATCACCTCATCCTCGTCACCGCTCGCCGACAGGGCGCTTCCAAGAAGTTCGAGGAAGTGAAGGAAGATGTCCGATATCTGTACGCCATGCGGCTCCGGGAGGCTGTGATTGCCCAGATGAAGCCGAAAGCACAGATCACGATCACGCCGACAGCCGGCGCGGGCCCGGTCACACCGCCGTCCCCGGCACCAGCCGTCGCACCGAAACAATAGTTCCTCAAGGTGTAAGTTCGAAAATAACTCATCCCGACCGCAAGGAGGTGACATCTCCTCCCTTGCGGTCGGGTTCGTTTTACCGGATCGGCCGATGTGTTCGGAGAGCGTCCAGAACGCGACGCATATCCGACGGGAGCGGTGCTTCCGCCTCGATCCACTGTTCCGTTCGGGGATGGCGGAAACGCAGCCGGAAGGCATGGAGAGCCTGTCTGTCGATCAGCACCTCGTCCTGGCTGGGAAGAATCTCCGGCGTCAACTCCGCAAGGCGCAATCGGTCGCGGCCGCTGTAGAGCTTGTCCGCCAGCACAGGACATCCAGCGTGGAGTAAATGAACGCGGATCTGGTGCGTCCGGCCTGTCCGTGGTTGCACTTTGACGAGTGTGAATCCCCGGAATCGCTCCAGCACTTCGTAGTAACTCAACGCGGGCTTGGCGTCGGGATCGTGCGAGACAATCATCCGCAACCGGTCGTGCGGGTGCATCTTCATCGCGCCTTCGATGTAGTCCGAATCCCGCTCCAGTTCCCCCGCGGCGATCGCCACATACTCCTTGAAGACTTTGCGAGTCTCGAACTGCATCGCCAACTCGCGATGCGTTTGGTCGTCCTTCGCAATGAGGATGACGCCGCTAGTATCCTTATCGAGTCGATGCACGATACCGGCCCGGAGTTGTCCGTTGCCACTGCTGAGATGTTCCCGGAAGTGCCACTGCAGTGCATTCACCAGGGTGCCGGACCAGTTCCCTTTCGCGGGGTGAACGACCATGTCGTGGGGCTTATTGACGACTGCCAGCCACTGATCCTGGAAGAGAATATCAAGTGGGATATTTTCCGGAACGGGGATCTCGTGCGTCGGCTCGGGCATCTCGACGTGGAGCCGATCATTGCGCCGGACCTTGTAGCTCGGTTTCGTGATGCATTTTTCGTTGACCGTCACGCCGCCGGCTTCAATGGCTCGCTGCACCTCCGAGCGACTGAAATCGGCACCCAGATGGAGTTGAACGTACAGATCGAGGCGCATCCCCTCGGACTTGACCATCACGAGGAGGTCGAGGGGTTCGCGGAGCCGCACACTCGGGGTGAGCGGTGCGGGTTCGGGCGTCAGATCGTCATCCAGTTCGTCGGACATGATGGTCGACTTGGCGAAAGGCGTGGTGGGTGAGGGGCCTTTTTCCCCGCTCGCCGAGCAACAAACCCACGCTGGCCGCCTGCACCCACTCACGGGTGTCCGAAGGGGAACTTCGGTTGGGTGGGCATCTTGGGTAGAGGTAATGAAGGCGAGATCTCAAACAAGCTCGCCTGGAGCGTTGCGACCTGTTGTTCGGTGTTCTGATTGCGGAGCGCGTCGGCCAGTTTCTTGGCATCCTTTCCCCACGGGGTGTCCGGTGCGGCTTCAGTGACTTTGTCGAGCCACTCAACAGCCTTCGAAGGGTTCCCGCGCCTCTGGGCCAGTTGTCCTTCCATGGGGATGCCAACCAGGACAGCTTCCGCCTTGGCGCAAGCGAGCATGCATTCGACCTTAATAATTGGGTCGTCCTTGAACTCGTCCACCAATTTGGTGAACTCCTCACGTGCTTTCTCGACATTCTTGACTGAGGTGTCGTGGAGTTCGCGGGCCTTTTTCTCGGCTTCCAGGTCGCCGGGGACTGGAGAGATGTCCGACGGTTTAATGAACATCCGGTCCATACCTTCCGGCCCGAGATGAAGGCGTGCTGCCTCGAGTTTCGCGAGTTTGGCTTGAATCGAGTTGGGATATTTCTGGGCGTATTCGTCCAGATCCTTGACGGTTGTCAACCCCTCCAGTTCGACCCACTTTGCGGATTCCGCCTTGCGCCGTTCGTACAGAACCCACCATCCAACCGCGACCGCCGCGACCACGACCAAGATCAGGGCCATCATGGGATAACTGAGGAGCTTGCCCTCCTTGAACTTGGTCCACGTATTGTTCAGCCCGGCAGCGAGCGCGTTGGGCTCGCTCTTTGGTTCTGTCGCGGGCTTCTGTTCCGTACTCATGAGGCTCTCGAATCGGACTGGTGGCGGTACAGCCGGTAGAACCGGCATATTCAGACGGATTGAATTGATGATATGCTTCATGGGGAGAGCGGTCAACGGACCCGCGAATCCCCATCGCATGAACGAGCCAATCACACGAGTGAGTCCAATACAATAAAAGCAATACGTGTCTCCACAGGGATTGATTATGCTTGGGCGGTTGTTGAAGGGCCTCCGGACGGGACTGGCGAAGACGAAGAGCGTCTTCAGCAGCACGCTTGACCTCCTGCGCGGCAAGGGAAAAGTCGATCAGACGTTTCTCGACGAACTGGAGAAGCGGCTATACCTTGCGGATGTCGGCACGCAGGCCACACGGCTCATCGTTGATCGTGTACGGCAGGCGTTCCGCGACAAGGAGATCAGTGGAGAAGTCGAAGCATTCGTGAAGGAGCAACTTCGCGGATTGCTCACCGACGCCACGCCCGGGATTAATTATCAGACAACCGGACCGACAGTCGTGATGATCGCGGGAGTGAACGGCTCCGGCAAAACCACCTCAATCGCCAAGCTGGCGAACAAGCTGCAAACGGAAGGGAAAAAAGTGCTCCTTGCGGCATGCGATACTTTCCGTGCTGCCGCGGTAGAACAACTCACTGTGTGGGCGGGGCGGATCGGTTGCGAAATCGTCAAGCAGGGGCAGGGGGCCGACCCCTCCGCGGTGGCGCATGACGCCTGCGAGAAAGCGAAGGCGCGGGGATTCGACGTCCTCATTGTCGACACCGCCGGCCGGCTTCATACGCAGACGCACTTGATGAAGGAACTGGAGAAGATCCATCGCATCGTCGCGCGCCAGATTCCCGGAGCGCCTCACGAGGTGCTCCTCGTCCTCGACGCCACCACTGGCCAGAACGCCGTGACGCAAGCGGAACAGTTCTCGAAATCGGTGAAATGTAGCGGAATCATCCTCTCCAAGCTCGACGGGACTGCCAAGGGCGGGTCAGTATTTGCCATTAAGCAGAAACTCGGCCTACCTGTGAAGTTCGTTGGCGTGGGGGAGCAGATCGACGACCTTGAAACCTTCGACCCCGACGCGTTCGTCAACGCGCTGTTTGAGAAGGAGTAGGAGCGTTCCGTCATGCCGCGCTCTCGGTTCTGGTTCGTCGCGACGGTACTTGCCGTCAGCAGTCTGTTCGTGCCGTTAGCACACTCGCAGCCGCCCAAGGCAAAGGCGACTCCGCGCCTCGAACCGGTGGCCGAGACGAAGTTGCTCATGGAGGGAATCGCGAACCCCAACACCAAGGCACTGGGCAAACTCTTGCTGGCAAAACCGAAGGACGCGGAGGGTTGGGCCTTCATTCGCGGGCAGGCGCTCTTGCTCGGGGAAATGGGCAACTTACTCATGATACGCCCCCCACGGACCAAGGCAGGCGAGGAGACGTGGATAGTGGATGCCGCCGAGTTGCGGACCAACGCGACGGCGCTGGCCAAAGCCGCGGCGGCGAAAGACTACTTGCAAGCGCGCAAATCGCTGGCATCGGTCGCTAACGTGTGCAACCGATGCCACCAATCCTTCCGGGTCGGTATTCGTGTCGACCCGTTCGCCGAGCAGTAGCTTCCCGATTCCCATTCTTGCAGCGGGGTTACCGCCAGTCGATCGCCGTGAATGGCATCTTCAGTGCATTGTCTGTCTTGACTGAGGCAATTGTTTTCGCGTTTGACCCATCGGCATTTGCCACGATCAAGAACATCTCGGTTTCGATGGCGATATCCTCGGCCGACGGCGCTTGTTTCTTCGCTAACTCATCGTGTCGCTGCCGCCAGGTGTAGGCGATCCGCTTACCGTCCGGCGACCAGCAACACCAGAATACAGTCGCATTCAGCGGTACTTCCGCCACCTCGGTCTTCTTCTTCGTCGCTACCTCGAGTACATACAGCCGACGGGTCATACCGTTGTCGTTCTTCACGTCTGGTGGCACGTCGGAATACAGCAACTTCTTCCCGTCCGGGGAAAGCCGGGCGATCCCGCCCCACGTGCGTGCGTGATAAGTTGTCAGTTCGGTCTTGTGCTTACCATCCGCGGTCATCAGGGCGATCTTCCCAACCGGGGAATCCTTATCTTCCCGGACAACAACCAGACTCTTGCCGTCAGCCGACCAATCGATTGGGACGTCGTCGGCTGGCCAGGGAAACTTGGAAATTGCCCGAGTGATAAGGTCGATTCGCATGTGTTCCACTTTTGTCTTGTCTTCAGCGGTTGGGCAGCAAGTCGCGATCAGTGATTTCCCATCCGGTGCCCAACACAGCCCTTCCGCATTGATGTCGATGGTCGTCGCAAACTTGCCGCCATCCAGGTCACGCACGACCACACGCGATTCACCACCACCGATAACAAGGTAGGCTACTTGCTTGCCGTCCGGGGAGAGCCAGCCCTCATCGGGGTCATCCATTTTCCGCCCGCTTGTGGCGAAGAGTTCCTTACCTTCGGGCGTGAGGACGGTGTATCCGTCGTTGCGCATGAGCAGCAGTCGGCCGCCAGGGGCGGGCGCGACTTTCGGAACTGACGCGATGGCCGGCTGCTTTGGGTCTTTGGGTTGGTCGGCCGCCATTGCGACGAGGCCGAGCGCGATCAGAACCGCGGCGGGGATTGCCCACCACTTCGAGGAGAATTGCGTACGCACGATTTCCTCCGATAGCTTCAGGACACGTGGGGAAGGACCGGAGACTCCCGCAAGCTGCCTTGCGTCCGCCGCCAGCACGGGACAACTCGCCGCGCCCGCCAACGCCGCCAGAACGGCCGGGGCCAAGCCCCTATCGCGGAGCCGGGCGGCGAGGATCTTGCGGGCTGCGGCAAGTCGGCTGGAAAGGGTGCCCTCTGGGATTCCCAACTCACGGGCTGCTGCTGAACGGGGCAACCCCTCCAGCTCGCAAAGCACGACCGCCGACCGGTAGGTCGTCGGTAGCCCGGCGACTTCGTCCAGCACCGCCTGCACAACATCCGGATCGGGACCGAGTGCCGACCGATCGGGGACGTCGGGGACGTGAGGGAACGAAACTTCACGGTTGCGTCTTCGGCAGGAGCACGTCTGAGCCTTTCGTGCCGCTCGGACTGCAACCCCGAAGAGCCATCCACCGACAGCCGCACCCGGCTGCACCCGGGCCGCTTTCCGTGCCAGGGCCAGGAATGTGGCCTGAAAGGCATCGTCGGCGTCGTCACGATCGCGCGTGATGCGTCGACACACTGCAAGAACGGCTGGTCCGTGTCGCCTCACCAGTTCGGCGAAGGCGTTGTCGTCGCGTGCGGCAATGTACTGCGCGAGGAGGTCGGCATCGCTGGGAGGGGAACCAGCAATCGCAGTAAGGTGCAACCGCAACCGTGCGGGGATGCGTGGGTTTGGCATCAGCGGGCCTCCGGGACCAGCCGCCACAGCTGGTCGTCAGTTATCCCCCGCAACAGCCCTCGCGCGTCGGTCGCGACCAGGATTTTGCAGAAACAGGGATTTCACTCGGCCATTTGCGGGGAGGATTGGCGGGGAGCGTTCTCGATTTCTGGGTGCTGAAGGGAAGGATTGCCTTCCTCAAGCAGACGCAGCGCGCAGTTCACCGTCTCGGTTTCCCAGTTGTTGGCAGAATGAATTGGAAAGATCCGTTCGGCACCAATTTCACGAGCCAGGTCAGTCTTTGCAAGACATGCGGACATATCATCGCGCACGGCCGCGAGAAGGAGCATCACCTGGCGCTTTCTTAAGCTGGCGTGGAGTTCGCGGAGCAGATTCAGGAACCCCGCATCGGGGTTTCGCGCATGTTTCAAAACCAGGATCACGACACGAACATTTTCTCGTGCACGCTCCGCTATCGTTGAGAAGTGCTTGGCAAGGTCCACCTCGGCGCCAAAAAACAATTCGCCATCCAGTTCAAAGACGAGAAGCGAATGAGGTCGATCATCTGTGACTGTGTCGCGGAGATTGCCTTCAGGGGTTGCAGTAAGAGGGGTGAGTCGTACCTGAGCTGCCTTGGGGATGTAGAGAGCGAACGAGAGAAACACCCCGATGACGATGCAAAATTCCACCGAGATGAACACGGCCGCAAGAGCGGTCGCGAGGACCACGCCGGCGTCGAAACGCGTCGCGCGCAAGTGGAACAGCAACTGCCGCATATCCACCATCCGGTACGCCGCGAGGATGAGTAAGCCCGCCAGCGACGCGCGCGGAATGTAGCTTGCAAGTGGGGCAAAGACCAGGACTGTCCCGGCAACGGCTGCCGCCGCGAACACCCCCGACCACTGGCTGACGGCGCCGGCCTGTTGGTTCACGGCGGACCGGGTGAGTGATCCGGAGCCGGGGAAGCACTGGAAGAAACTCCCCGCTAAGTTTGCGGCGCCTTCGCTCAAGCACTGCTGATTGATGTCGAGCCGCTGATCCGTTCGCGCGGCGATGGCCTTCGCCATCGCCAGTGCTTCCAACAACCCCAGCACCGCGATCGCAAATGCACTGCTTGCGAGGAGCCGGATCTGATCCCACTTCAACGCCGGGAGTTCGAACTCCGGCAGCGAGGAGGGGACAGTCCCAACAATTTGCACGCCCTGATTATGGAGGTTCGTACTCCACACGAACGTCGCCATCAACACAACTGCGACAAGGTGCTGGGGGATCGGAAAGCGGAACCCACGCCGGCGCAGAGCGGTGTTCACTTGTCGCACCGCAAGCACCAGAAGGATCGTTCCGGTACCGACCAGGAGCGTGGGACCGTGAATCGCGCCTTCGCTGATCGTCAGCCAGAAACGCGTGAGGAAATGATCGGTGGCATTACCGCGCGCGGTTAACCCCAACAGATGCTTCGTCTGGTCGAGGATCAGGAGTGCTGCGGCACCAAGCATGAAGCCCACGATCACACTGTGGGACACGAACCGGGTAAGGTCGCCGAGACGCAAGAAAGAGATTCCCAACTGCACGGCACCCACGAGAAAAGCAATCGCGATCGCGGCCTGGATGCGCTCTCCTTCCGGAATCGGCACGAGTGCGCTCAACAGTGCGATGGAGATGGCGTTCGTGGGTCCGTTGATAAGCTGGCGTGAGGAATCAAGAACCGCCCCGACCGCGGTCATCACAATCGCAGTGTAGAGGCCATACTGTGGCGGTAGTCCCGCGAGCATGGCATAGGCCATCGCTTGGGGCGCAGCGACCGTGGCCACCGTGAGACCCGCTGTAAGATCACGTCCGAATGCTCCGCGCGAGTATGTACGGAGGGAATCGAGCGCGGGAACCTTTCGCAACAGCCAGCGTACAGCCGGTGAGTAATTCGTCAGATCCGGCGAGGAAGAGTCTGCTTCAGGCATATTCGGCGCTTCCCGGCGCGGGCAACTCAACTGGCCAGGGGATTGATCAGGGCCTTCTTGTTGCGGTATAGGGATGGATCGGCTGCTGCACAAGCCGCGCCGTGAGTCGCTCGGCCAACTCCGCGAACTTTTTCACGGCTGATGCAACTCTGCGGAGTCTTCTTTCGGCTCCAGAATAGGTGTCTTCCGTGAAAGTGCCGGACAACTTGCAACTTGGAACTTGAAAGTCACCGACGGGCGGTCTAGCTTGATCGCGATTCGTGCGAAATCCGGATAGCCGGAAACCGAATTACCTACAAGGGATGGGCCGTGTGGCCCAACACCATTCACTCTTACCCCAGCATCCGAGCCAATGTCCACTTCGCCATCCGCATCCGCGTCCGGTCCCACGCCCGCTCCGGCCGGTTTACCCACGCCGCCGCCGAATCATAAGCGGGAGATCACGTTGATCAGCCACTCCATGCTGTTCTACTGGTGGCCGATCTGGATGATGGGCTTCACGATGGCGCTCATCACGTACTTCGAGGATCACCGTCTGGCCGTGCTCCCCAATGGCACAATCGTCACGAAACTCCGCGAAGATGACAAGAGCACGTACTACGAACTCGGCATCGTGAAGGGGACCGAAACCAAGTCGCTCAATGGTGCCGTCGAACGCTCGAAAACTCCGGGAGAAGCCACCCATGCCTTCCCCACCCGCGTCTCGCAAAAAGTGTGGATGGCACCCGTGTTCTGTGTGGTTCTGCTGCTCACGGTGGTGATTACCAACGTGCCGTTGCGCGGGTTGTGGTCCTTCCTTGTGCTGCTGATGTTTGTCGTGATCGCACTGATCATTTCCCTCGTGCCGAATGGCTGGGACCAGTTGCTCAGTGCGGTCGGCCACTTGCACATCTACATCAACATGGCCGGGTATTTGTTCATTGCCACGGTGGTGTTCATCCTGTGGGCCGTGTCGGTGTTCATCTTCGACCAGCGAACGTACATCGTTATCACTCCGGGGCGGATTCAGGTGTGCGAACATGTCGGGGCGTCGATCCGCGCGTTTGATACGATGGGGCTGTCGTTCGAGAAACAACGGGATGACCTCTTCCGCCACTGGCTGCTGGGCTTCTTCTCGGGCGACTTGATTGTCCGCACGGCCGGAGCAGAACGAGAAACGATCCGGCTACCGAATGTACTCTGGATCGGCTGGCGCCTGGAAGAAGTGCAAAGACTGCTTAGTGAGAAGGCCACTGTGCAGACCTGATATATGAACCCGCTGAGGGTGGCACATTTAACGAGTTGCGGTTGCAGCTCGTAAGAAAGACGACACCCTCAGTGGGGGAAAAACGGCCCGAAACACGACACCGGACGACACAGGGGGATAGGCTCGACACACTTTTGGTGGCTGGACATGGGGTGACGCTGGCCATCCGCACGGCAGGAAGGACGGTAACCACTGACAATTTGCGAGACTTCTCGCTGGAGGCGACAACATCAGGTCGTGGTCTGGGTCGCTGAGCAGCCCGCTTTCGGCTCCGTTTGTCGTTGTCTTGTTCCCGAGTCTTTGGCTGATTTCGCCAGCGTTCCAGGGCTAA